>Ga0123352_10014360_pt1 | contig 12611 bp, 7 predicted proteins | sample TergutLab28metaG_FD_89700 | JGI IMG/M metagenome (GOLD analysis project Ga0123352, IMG submission 89700) | Labiotermes labralis P1 segment gut microbial communities from Petit-Saut dam, French Guiana - Lab288 P1 | ecosystem: Host-associated > Arthropoda: Insects > Digestive system > Gut ... | reverse complement strand
TGCAACGGATATAACAACAGGCGAGTTCTTGAGAATTGACTTATTTCAGTATAACAAAATTTCACTATAACAAATTAATTTCTGAGGTCCCCAAAATTTCGTTATACTGGTATTCTACTGTATCTGAATAAATACAGCATGTCAAAATAACACTTTGTTACAAAAGATATATGAAAACAATATACGATGTCAGAAATACTGGGAAAATGAGAGGGCAATACATCCTGAAACCGAAGTAGACATTGACTGATGCTACTGTCATGCCATCCTCAGCGGCATGTGTACAGAATATTAGAACAGTACACCCCTGCCATCTAAGTTGAACACAGTTACTTTAATTAGAAAGTTCTTCCAACAAATAATCACAAATAGCTTAATTAAACAGCCAATAACAAAGTGAGTTAGCGTTGTACCTGTTGCAGCAAATGGATGTCCAATACTGAGTGATCCTCCCCAGTTGTTGAACTTGTTAAGGTCAGGAACGCCAACCTTGGTATTCCGGCCCATGTACTTTTGTGCAAAAAAGTCCGAATCCATTGCCTTCAAGTTAGCCAGGATCTGACCCTGCAAACAGATGTGCAAGTGCATGCTTATTCCTGCAAAATTAACCTTTAGACACCTAATGTCAACTATAGTGGTCATACTGCACCACTAACCTCTAAAGTTGCATTTTATATATTTATTCAACAAATATAGGTACTGAATATTTTGAATATTTTAAACATGGTATATACTCTCCGATTGTTTATCTTAAAAATGCAGTTTGTTTCCTAATTCTAACGTATTTGGTTCCTGTATTATTCACATTTTATATACAGGGTGTGCTAAAATTAAAAAAATAATTCCGGCACCAAAAGGTTAAACTACTTTAATATGCAGCAATAGTACTTTCGGCTGTGTGAAGGTCTTAATGTCTCATTTAATGACACACGTAATGCTCCACTTGCAATTTTTGTTACCAAATTCTGTAACTTTTGTAGCTGAGACACTGAACACATGAAAATTCCAACTGAAAAAATGTTGTACTGTAACCAATAAGAAACAATCCGAGCCTAAACAAAACAGGCAAGATAACTCAGTTGGTACAATGGTGACCAATGAGTCATGCTTGGATTCCCAGCAAGTGACAGAGACTATCTCTTTTCCAAAGCATCCAGACCAGCCCTGGGGCCCACAAAGCCCTCTACTCAATGAGCACCAAACATAAATCAGGTGTGGGATGAAGATTACCACTTACTTACACCCAGCACCAAGGTTTACCCTTTGGCAGCCAGGCTGGACATTTACATTTAGCACATCCTTTACATAAAATGTAAATATTTTATGAGGGGAGTAAAAAAAAGACACCATTAAAACCACAGCAGTTTGTGCAGGAAAAAAAGGAGACTGTGCAACATGTCTCAAAAAATAAGTTGAAGTATACTGGTTACCTAAATATATGAAATACTTTTTTTTTTTTGGGCGGTAGCAGTACTTGTGTCCCATGCAGGATGGGTGCTAATTACAGGTTAAGAATGAGCAAGGTGCACTTCCACTCATTTAGTGCCTTAACCTTTTGGCTCCGGAATTATTTTTTAATTTTAGCACACCCTGTATACAAAATGTGAATAATACAGGCATCAAATATGTTAGAATTATGAAACAAACTGCATTTTGAAGAGAGAGAGAGAGAAAAAAAAACAGAGAGTATATACCATGTTTAAAATATTCAGTACCTATATTTGTTGAATAAATATATAAGATGCAACTTTAGAGGTTAGCGGTGTGGTACGACCCCTATGGGGGTCGTTAGGCGTCAAATGGTTAATGGTGTGGACAGAGACATCCATACCTTTTACTTCACCCAGTCTAAACTGCCGTAATGTGAAGGTGACTGCTGCAAACACCCACTAATGAAAGATAAGCTTATCAGGCAGAAACTTCAGTGACAATCCAGACTATATGACAGAATTCTCTACATTTTTTTTTAGATCTTCATTATAATATTAGTGTAAACAGAATTTTACTTGACTGACATACTTATAAGATGGACAGTGGCATGTAACAGTGATCAATATGCATTTCAACTTACTGCAAAAGCCTCATGAACTTCCCAAACATCAATATCACTAAGTTGAAGGCCAGCCTTTTCCAGGACCTTTGGTATGGCATACGTTGGACTGAAAATATTAAAACAAAATGCACGCAACTTAATGTGTTCACTTGAATATAAGGCCAGGAGTTTTTCCAAATTTACTTTCTAAAAAATTAGGTGGGGAGTGACCCAACAATTCTGCACAAAGTCAAACATGTTCTGTATAGGTGTTTTTGTAACCACTGAGAACTGTGAAAAGAGGCACATAATATGCAGTGTTGTCTTATATTCACAACAATATGGCATACTGTATAGCGAAGTGCAGAACCATGTAAAAGCACGAATCAATATTATAAATCCCCCACAATGGTGTTAAGGATAACAGACATATAATCCCTTGCACAAAAAGTTCTGTTTGCATTCCCATTTGTTCTTACTATCAGTACACTTTCTATTCCTAAACATCATATCTATTTATAGTTACAAAATCTGTGCCAGCCAAGCCCTTCCATGTATATTACGATGTTGCCTGTATGGTATTCTGGAATGTGCCACCAGACGACACGTCCCTTTATAAACAATTCGCTTGTTCTGTGAGATGAATGCAAATATAACATACAGGCTTTTAACAATGGTTATAAAGAAGTAATATCAGCAGCATTACAAATTAATTTTTCCATTGTCATATAATTATTCAACAAAATACATTGTGTTTCTGAAGCAAACTGCTTCCTTCTTTACCCTCACTTGAAAAATGAAGCACTTTGTCTCTCAAATGTAGTGTAATGTATTGAGTATTTTTATGACAATGTAAGGAGTTCTTGTAAAAGTTGCAGATAATGAGATATAACACTCACCCAGCTGACGATTTACACAAGACTCTGTGTTTTGTGTAAAAATATGACACTATTTAAGCAGCATATTATGTGGCACCTGTTCATAAAAGTTAAAGGCAAAGCTCCATACTACAAACCTACAGCAATGCAAGGGTAAGGCAATAACCATCAAATGTAACTTAAGAGATGGCAGCCACTAATACAGCAACAATGTAGTTCCGATTCTGAATGCATTACAATCAAGGTCTGATTCCGATGTTGCATGCAAACCTAAATATAATTCATCTACACTTATGCTACTCTGTCATCCAGTCATTTGCAAGACAAAGTCTGAGAACAAATTCATCACAGTCTTCCAAAAACAGCAGACAGGTGCCAACAATCTTCACAGTCCAAAACTGGCTCTACAATTAACAATCTTCCTTACCCAAGGAGAAGCTGGTCCTTTGGATCTTGAGAAACGTAGACAAAATCTCGCAAATATGCCTTTGGTTTCAGTCCCAGTTCCTTTGCTTTAGCTTCTGTCATGATCAAGCAAGCAGAAGCGCCATCAGTCTAGGAAAGGGATTAGTGCATCAGTGCGAAGGATGCAGAGGCAACCTGCACATAGCCTCAGGTGAAATCAATTTTAAAATTACTTGTAATTAGCACAAAAAGTAAAGCCTCTGCATACAAAAATATGTTCAACAAACAGTACTAAGGCACTGAATGGAAATGAAGATGCTGTTAATCTTCAAATAATAATTTTTCAGTAAAACTCAGGGACTCTGAAACAGATGTGTCTTTGTCCCCAAAATCAAATTCATTGAAAAGCTATTCAGTATTTCTAGCTTGTTTTATGGAGACAAATAAAAGATGAAGCAAGGGCAAATGTACTGGTGTGAACACACCAAAAAGCTGACCCAGTTGACACCTTAATTAAACAGTGATAGTTTCAATTCAGAAGTTTTAACCTTTAAATGACTTGGTTGGTATTTCAATTTTTGTGCACTGTTTACCAAAAACATTTCCTTTGAACAGACATATATAAAATTATGAAATAAACAACATTTTGTGGAAAATAAAACAGAGATTATGCAGCATGTATTAAAAATGCAGTGAAGTTCCTTGCCAGCTAAATATATAAAATGGACGTCTAGATGTACATTATTTAAAGGTTAAGAACAGATGACTGTAGAAACAAGAATATTTTGATTAAGACAATGTAACAGTACCCAATTCAAGCATACAAAACTGTGTACATCCTTACCAGAAAAGATGCATTCGCAGCTGTTATTGTCCCATGTGGTTTAATGAAGGCCGGTTTGAGTTTCTGCAACTGTTCAGGAGTGGAAACTCGAACTCCATTATCCCGTGCTATGATCTTCGCCACTCCGGGAACTAGAAATTCACATCAACCAAATTCATTTTCCAACTTTCACTTAGTTACACCAACAGTGGTACAGTACACACCATGTCTACAAAATTAACAATACTGACAATAAAAACATCAGTGCAATTTTATGCTCACTTTCCTTTCTTAAGCAAAGCAAGCAGACTTCAATGACTGACATACTGTTAGATGTGAAAATTATGCCACTGACCACCACCTGCAAACTCCAAAAATTTTTTGTAATTATTTATAAAATTGGGGGGGAAAAAAAAAGTTTGAAATGTACAATTATCTCTAATGTTGCATTTCTGATCATGCATAAATCAAAAATGAATTATAATATAACCAACAAGTACAGAGAAGATGTTATGCCACAAATATACATCAGCCCCCAACATGTTTCAGCCTACACAGCCATCTTTGGAAGATTAATATTGCTAATGGGAGGTACCCAACTTTTACACATATAAAGAAGTACAAGTAAAATATACATTCAATAATTTCATTGGCATGTGCAGAATGAGACAATTCCTTGCCGTTCTCAGGAGTTTCCTCCATTCGTCTCTGTTATGTACATTTTTCTGCCACCCTCCTCCACCAACTACTCTTCCACCCTCTCTCACCTCCTCTTGCCATCTGTTTCTTGGTCTATCTCTCAATCTTGTTGTTCCCAAATACATATATAATACCCTTTTGGGAATTCTATTTTCTTCCATTCTCTGTTCATTCCAAAACCAATGTAATCTATTTAACCTTATTGTCTCTATTATAGTTGGTTTTTTAGCATTTGCATAAATTTCTTTATTGGTTAATATCCTCCAATTTTGTTTCTTATTGTCATATACTGGGCCTAAAATTCTTCTATACACTTTCCTTTAAAAAAAATACATTGATGCAAAATGTAACAAACGGGGCAATGTACATACAACAAATGTTGCAGCTGAAAAGCAATGGGTATTACACAGTCTGAGTGTGTGTCTGTATTCTTGCCTTAGATACCCAGCTTGCAAACCCAACCTTTTCTGCGCAGCATTATATTCTCATCTGTTGCCTGCCTGGCTCTACCATATTTTTCCACATTATATCATGAATGGCACAATGTTTTGAAAAAATTTATTGAACATAAAATGTGCATTTTTTATTTTCTCTACAACCACTGCCTGAAACACATCTCATTCTAAGAAGAATTAAATGCAGTATCATAAACTAACAAAGGTCCTCATGTAAAGCACCGTTTTCTGTCAGATCTTAATCGAAATTCAGTTTTCTCGATAGATTTCTGAAAAAATCCGTGGATATCAAATTTCTTTAAAATGTATCCAATTTGATCCAAGTCGTTCCACGCAGACAGACAGGCATGCCTATGCTAACAGCTGTTTTTGGCAATTCTGTGAACACACCTAAAAAACTGTTATCTTAATTGTTTGATTGTACATGGATCCACTATTAAAACTGCAACGTATACTACGTCAGAACTGGCAAACCAGCATGTGTTTGAATGTAATATTGTTGAGGATATTTCCATAACAGATGGGTCATTTTGCATAATAATCACATCCATTTTCTATGCCTTTGTTGATAACTAACCCACCACTGTAGCAACACATGTGAAATGCAAAGTGGAGGTAAGTGTACATACGTCTAAAATTCGCTCATGAAACAACTAGTGTTCATACTTTTGAGAGAGGCCATCCTGTTGTGTATTATCAAATTTGTATAATATATTATGCAACGTCAATACACAACATACATCAAACAAGATGCAATAATTACAATTAGGTAATATTTGGCTACATGTTTCGGCCAGTCACGGCCGAAACATGTAACCAAATATTACCTAACTGTAATTACTGCATCGTGTTTGATGTATGTTGTGTATTGACGGTGCATAATATATTATAGTGTTCATACTTCTATAATAAATGTGGCAAAAACATGAAAATTTGAGGTCATGACCCACAACTGTAATATATTTAATATACTTAATGGATTCTTCACAAGAAGAAAATTGCTGCTGCTGCAATCCGCAATGCACAATTACAACCAATAAAAAAATTACGACACACCTAGATGCAATCACACAGCCATCGGCGCACGACCCAAGCATGTCGATCCATATGCTACGCTTCAGTTTGTTGTTTGATTATAAAAGTACATTACTTAAAAGTATGATTATGGACAAAAACACATCCGTGGCGAAGTCTGTGTAACAGGAAGAGCAGCTGTCATGTTAAACTTGACTGAAACTCGTGATATCCTGTAACGCACGCCATAAAGGCTGATAGTGGATTAAACAGTCATGGATTAGTCACAGGTAATATCCAGACATGGAATAAATGAACTTCAGATACCTGATACCTCTACTGAGATTCAAAACAGGTACACCTCAAATACAGGCAGATGTGTTAATGAAGAAATGTTACATTGTATCTGCTACAGATGGCAGTATACATACAAACCTTTCATTGGAACCAAGTCTGTGAGATATCCCTTATCATGTGCCTGCTGGGCCAGAGTGTGAGAGCGCAGGGCATAATCATCTTGCTCCTTGCGTGAAATACCAAATGCAGCAGCCAGTCGGTCTGCAGAGTGTCCCATCGTCTCGCCTGATGAGAATTCTGACACTGCTGGCAACTACACAAAGTAATTCCAACAAAATACATTAAATATGGAAAATAAATTAAAACTGAATTATGTATGAAAAACAGAACTCTTAGAAGAACTAGTATCCACGTTAACAGTGGGAAGAACATTTCGAACTTCATAAAAAAAAAATCTTTTTTACTATAGACATTATATACTATATGGTTTTTCCTTTTATGGTCACAAGCAAGCACAGCTGCTTTGCTGCAACAAAAGCCTCCATCCACCAGGGCATTGTACGACAACTGCAACGTTCAGGACATAATTCAAGAAACGCACTATATAGTGATTCAAACACATCACATCATATTTTTTTAATGAAAATATAATTATAAGCAGTACATAAAATAATAATAACGCGAAATCAATCCTGGCACAAACTGAAGGCAAAGGAACAGTATTCTTCCAACATTTTACAGATTTTCAAAGCAAAATTATTTAATGCCCTATAAGCATGGTTTTCACAAGCATACAATATTTGGAACTTTCCATTAATACTTCAATACAAAATGATCATTCCCTTCACAATGAATGAAGAATGTTACATGGCATCATACGAAAGCAGCTCACCTCTAGGGCAAGGTACGAAGGACGAACTGTAGAGAAGAGCTGAATTTTTTGCAATAATGTCTTGGCCTTGTTGGAACGAAGAAGAACACTGCGAAGTTTACGAGACAAACGAATGGGAACGTCAGACATGAATTCCACACCTCCGGCAACTACTACTTCATATGCTCCAGCTGCAATAAGCCCAACTCCTGAAAGAAGCAATCATTACTTTTTTTTTAATGTTTATTGGACCGTGCATCATCTCGATAGTTGAATAAAGAGAGACCAACTTGATGTCACTTGCTTTATTATTTCATTATTTAATGCTCAACATATTTCGGATGTTAATACATCCATCCTCAGGAGCTTGCGACTTATTTGATGAGTTATTGCGTGGGTTGTCTTGTTCTGGTTTGATGTGTGTTGGTGTTACGTTGTGGTGGTCATTAACCCCCAACCCCCACATTCCACTTGAACAGACCACTAGTGCTTCAGCCTGCATACGGATACCACACCACCACAACGCAACACCAACACACATTAAATCAGAACCATACAACCCATGCAATAACTCATCAAATAAGTCGCAAGCTCCTGAGGATGGATGTATTAACATCCGAAACATGTTGAGCAGTAAACAATGAAATAATAAAGCAAGTGACATCAATTTGGTCTCTCTTTATTCAACTATCATTACTTTTTCTTTACCTTCACTTTTTAGTAATATTGTATGAGGAAATTAAATTCCAGGTGCCTGATTTCCATGGCATCTACATAATGTCATTGAGCCCAGAATTACAAAACCACATACTGTAAAAAATTATCTTTTGTTTAAAAAGCCTGGTTCAATTTGTTACTGACAGCTTATTCTTCACCACCAATAAATAGTGTTGACTACAAAAATCACTTTAGAATGAGAAAATAAAGGAACTGCAACAATTTTTGCCAAAAATGGTCACAGTTTTAAGTCATTCTACGTCATTTGAAGTACATAATCCCTGAAATGTACAAGGGATCAAAAACTTCCTCCTGAATAGTTTTTATCTTTTTACTTATCAGGTATGTTCCCTTCTTACACTGTCAGTATCAAATTACTGTTAAACTCATTCCTACCACTGAAACAATATGTACCTTAACAGACATATTACGGTTAAGACTGATGAGCTTACTAACATCACGTAACTCAACAAGGTACAAGTACTTCTGGCACTTTGCCTGTGAGACAAAGTTGTAAATATACTACACTGAGGGAGCCCATTTCCTCTTGGACATTGTTACTGAGTAATACACTCCGCAAATGAACTGGAGACTTAATTTACCTGTGGTAATGCTTTGATTGGAGCTAATACACGCCATTGTAACTGTATGTGCTGGCGTTTTCTCTGAAAAACCAGCAGCAAGAGCTGCTTCACGTCCAACATTGCTGGTCTTTACTTCCTGTATTACAGTCCCATACACAATATAGTCCACGACTTCTTTAGGAATGCCTGTTTTTCGCATTAGAGACCTAGAAAAATAAATACATTTAGTCATGTACCTGCATCTACTGTGCTTTCATTAACATCAGGCTACTTACACTGTGCTTTCATTAACATCAAGCTACTTACAGTAACGAATGCCTTGCGAGATCATTGGCCATCATCTTTGAATAATCAGTACCGGACATCAGAAACGGAGTTCTGACTGCATCCACGAAGACGATATTTTTTCCAGTTCTATCCACAACAGACTTTTTTGATTCTCTAGGAGCCCATACTGTATTCGTTGTTGCAATGTACCTTGCTGGCCCTGGAAAAGAGTCCCGTCTTACCACTCACCAGGACAAATACTAAAACGTATTCCTTAAGACATACGTTGCCAAAAGGCACAATAAAATTCAACGCTGTACCCCATCTCTATCGCCACAAAACGCACACACGTTAAACACAAACATTCACCACCAAAAAAATAAATACTTTACAGCTATTTATATACAGTGTGAAATAACACGGTTATGATAAATTAAATACCATGATTCAGTTGTAATGAATTAACGACACCATGAAGTTTCGTTGCATTCCTCCCAACATACGACGCCATATTTCTATTGTCTACACGCAGCGGAACGGTGTACTTGACCGTTGTCTCTTATCCATGGTGTTCGTTGACACGGAAATCGTGCTGCTACCTGGCAACATTTATGAAATCATTTCCCACAGCGCTTGCCGAACTCGCCTGATAAATTTCATGTGACGATACTTGACCTTGCTAAGTTGAAATAGTTCAAGAATTATTTGCCTTCGTCTGTACCTGAAATCGTCCACAAGCAACGTGTATTTCGTAAGGTGTATGCACGCAATATTCCGACACAGTTGACCGAGTTGTTCGAGACAAAATGCACGGGTTGTTCTCCTGTGGTGATGAATTACTATTTTAAGAACGTTGTTTCGATATGCATACCTAAAGACCGTGTGTTTTTGTCTGTCTTCTGAAAATGCTTAAACGGTATCCACGTTTCTGTGTTTGATAGCCGAAGTTTGCCGCATGTCCTCGAGTTCAAACCAACACAGGAATACTGACAATGTATTGCCTGGGGGTTGACGAGGTGCGAGGTAGATGATCTTTGTTGACATGCTAGCAATTAACGCTGTGCCCTCCAGGGCAAACAGAATAGGTTAGTGTCGGGTATCACTTTAAACGTGTACCTGGTTCGAATCTCGAAATCCTGCCGACTACCATGAAAGTTATCTTTATTTATTTATATCCCCGAATATTTGTAGGAGAATGTCAGATTTTTATACGGAGAATGGGGTAAGTTCGGCATGGTAAGTAATACAGTATCCCCATAAAAAAATGAAGCAGCTTAGGACCATTCTTTATACAATTTACTTAAAATTGTTTTTCTACATTTATTATTGCCACGACTGTTGCACAGAGAAGTAACTTACATTCGTAAAACATGTCTTTCTAGCGACATTAATACAGCCGTATTTGCGTAGTATGCGAGGGTTGTACATTAATATAAACTGAATGTTCTCATTTAAAAATTCCACTTACGATCAAAATATACAAACATGTGCTATGAAATTACAAAGTACTCTATCGAAAATCTTTCAGAATAGAAGAATTTGAAAATTTCAAAACAAGTGATACTATGTTTTCTAGTTTTCCTGAAAAAACAGGCAAAGAATACCAATCAAATGTTGACAATTGGTTCGGCGGAACTAATTAAGTTCACATCTGATGAAAAACTTGCCCCGAATTTTTATGTGAGAAACAATAGACCCAAGTCGTTAATGCACAATCGTAGCATTTAGACGAAGCACGAGGTAAGGCAGCATTCGGTTTCTTCTACGACTGTGTGCTGGGGACCGCGGGCGCGGTGGCACAGTGGTTAAGGCGCTGTGCTACAAATCGGAAGGTCGCTGGTTCGATCCCAGCTGGTGTCGTTGGAATTTTTCATTGACATAAAATCCTTCCGATCGCACTCTGGCCCTGGAGTCGACTCTGCCTCTAACAGAAATGAGTACCAGGAGCATTTCCTGGAGGTAAAGGCGGCCGGTGCCTAAGGCTGACAACCTTACCAGTATCCTGTGCCGCTGTCATGAAATCTGGGCACCTTGACTTCCTGGAACCTTCTGGGTCACTCCGGGCCTGTAACGGGGCTATTTTACCTTTTTTTTACGACAGTGTGCTATCTTCCCACATGCTTGCCGTCACGTGTTTCAGCTAACTCTAAGCAAATTAGGGCTGGCTACGAAAGAAGAATAATACCGCAGAAAAGCTGCACTTAATTCCCAAGATTCCCCTTCTTCCCATAATGAAATAAACCACGATTCTCGCACTTTTGAATTCCCAATTACCCAGTACTTATAATTCATTCTAGAACAGGCCATGAAAGCCCACATGGGGAGCACACTTATAGCTCTACTCTTTCTTTAACCTCGGCGTTAGATGGGGGGGGGGTCAACGCCACTGCCCGCCCACTTTATTTCGGGAAAGAGACCCGGTACCTATTTTACAGAAGGCTGGATGGGCCCCAATACCGATCTCGACCGGTAGAAAAATTTTTGCCTCCATCGGATTTCGATCCGCGGACCGCCCAGTCCGTAACTAGTCTGTATACAGATGGAGTTATCCTGGCCCACACTCAATATTTGTAATCGCTTTCATTTTCCTTCCTCGTCCGTTAACCTACGGATATTCCGTAACTTGGAAGGAAATGAACCTTTATCACTTTTGTTCAGTACATTCCTACACGTAATTCAAACAGCCCCGCGCAGAACACTCTAGATTTCCTTCCCGGCCCGGTGCTGTACTCCGACGCTATCTGGTTCTTTACTGCATGTTCTTTATTGTTGAAGTTTCTCTGCAAGTTCTCCGTGCCGTTGCGAGTTGCTGTTTCTAAATAAGGAGTGAAACCAAATGTTGTGGCGCTATTAGCATTTATAAAGTTTTATCAAATGCACCTTAATGCTGCTTCGATGTGTTCGGTAGCAGTCTGTTGTTTTTCTTGCGTGGGACTGTGCTAATGATTTTCAGTCTTCTTCCAATGATCGTCTTCAGGCTTCTGCTTCCTGTTTCTCCACCTACTATCATCGTAAAATAATAACGGTCAAGGTAGGTACATTTCACCCCATACAAGACTATCAACGCCCCGAAGGGGGACTATAGTCATAGCCGTAATCTTTCTTTTAAATTTGGCTGTAGAAGAAGTGGGTGATTAACGCCACGCACCAGCCATTTTACCCCCAGTAATGAACCGATATCTATTATGCAGGAGGCTGGGTGAGCCCCAGGTCCGATCTGGGCATGTGCGGAAGTTGTTGCCGCCACCGGGATTCGATCCCCAGGACCATCTATCAAGCAGAAAGTCGCTATACCGACTAAGCTATACCGACCAACATTGTAAAATGAAGGCTATACTAAATCAATTGCTCTCCAAGAGTGGTTCATTGAAGCATAGTATTCTTCACAATTTTTGAGGACGTAATAAGAATATTATTTAATTTTGGTTTCTTATGTCGTGTATCCGAATACTTACTTACTTACTTACTCCATGGTGCAGAGTCCTTCTTGAGAAGCTAACTGGTTTGCAGCTAGTCAAGAAATTCCCCGCATTTCATGGAACCCGAAGGTTCATTACCGTACTCACAAG
>Ga0123352_10014359_pt1 | contig 12612 bp, 7 predicted proteins | sample TergutLab28metaG_FD_89700 | JGI IMG/M metagenome (GOLD analysis project Ga0123352, IMG submission 89700) | Labiotermes labralis P1 segment gut microbial communities from Petit-Saut dam, French Guiana - Lab288 P1 | ecosystem: Host-associated > Arthropoda: Insects > Digestive system > Gut ... | reverse complement strand
CTCCATGGTGCAGAGTCCTTCTTGAGAAGCTAACTGGTTTGCAGCTAGTCAAGAAATTCCCCGCATTTTATGGAACCCGAAGGTTCATTACCGCACTCACAAGCGTCCGCCACCTATCTCTATTCTGGACCCGCCCAATCCAGTCCTTATACCCACATCCTACCTCCTGGAGATCTATCGTAATATTATCCACCCATCTACGTGTAGGTCTCCCCAGTGATCTCCTTCCCTCCGGTTTCCCCACCAAGACCCTATACACCCTCCTCTCCTCACCCATACGCGCCACATGCCCAGCCCATCTCTTCTTCTCGATTTTATCACCCGCACAATATTGGGTGCATCATAATTCAATATTAATAAAAATCCAACTATATATTATGACCTGTACCGGAGGCTGCGGTTAGAGTTTACAGTACTCCTGATGATGGGTGCTGTGACACCCGAAACATGTGTAGTGACTTTGCAGTAAATAAATATCTGCTTACTGTTGCATGTAGTTGGAATTTTATTAACATTGAAAAGTAGTATTATTATTATTATTAATATTATATTATTATTATTATTAGTAGTAGTAGTAGTAGTAGTAGTATAAACGTCGTTCCCTAGGTCAATGCTAGTAACACGGCCATCACTGTCCAAAGTATCATGATTACTGCCAACATCACAATCACCACCATCCTATTGACCATGAGGATACTATCAGCCTCACGACTGATACCCTATCCCGCTTAGTACTAATATCATGATCGACATCGTCATTACGATCATTTTGCTTATACTAATGTTGTGACTGTCATAATTCCTTTACCATCGGTCTCACGTACATGATCTATACTACAGTTATGATCAACACTTCGATTGCGAATATGCTCGAGAGCGAAGGAAAGCCTCTCATACAGCGAATAAACGTCCCAACACAGGCCATTACTTGGACGTACTCTAGAGATACAACCAACAGTGGAAACCTTCTAGCCTAATCACTTGTCTTGAAAAGTCCCTTATACCTTACAGGAATTGAACTGCCTGTCTTTTGTATGTCTCTTAGCCTGATCTATTACAGACCCTTGTATCCAATGTACAAGACTTACACTAATAAAGATGACATTTAACAAAGAAAAAGTGCTCAGTACTCTCGCACTGAGCATTTCTGCTTAACTGACAGCTAACCGTACATTGGAGGGCGGTTGGAAATACGGTAGTGAAGCTGGCAATTTCAGGTGAAAGACTAGTAGCACCGCAGGGAGATGACTGCAGCTGTCAAATTAACTGTATTCACTCGAGTGGATGAATGACGCACAGCAGACTAGATGTTTAAAGTCTCTCAAAATTACAAATGTCCAACACCCGTCAAAGTAGTTAAAGCCACTGAAATTGACGAAAGTTCCACAGCCAACGTGAGCAAAGGAGTATAAAAATTTATATGGCCCACAGCCGCCCCTACAGTCACTGAAGTGGGTGACTATCTTGTAACCAACAAAGTGGCTAAGGACCCTCGCAACTTCTGTAGTCCCGCAGCCACCAAAGTAGCTAATCACTCCTTTTTAATTTCGACCAGAAACGTTCAAACACAAGTATACATAAATTATCTAAACATTACTCGGAAATAAAACTTTGTGAAGAGGTAAAGATGTAAATTTGGTATAAGCTGCGATACAACCTATCAAAGAACACTTTTTTGTACTGCATAGGGTCCGTACTTGCAAATGTGCGAAATTTCATTTCGGTCGCCACAAACGTCTTGCGAAGGCATAGTGTGCGGATTGCTTTATAGAAACAAAATCGTATACAAGTGTCGAAATGCGTTTCAGAACAGCGTTTCGGAAGAACCCAAAACGAAGGATATCGATACGTAATTAGTACAAACAATTCAAGGTGGCCAAAAGTGTTTCTTGGAACATAGGCGCAGGAATCACAGGTGTTTGGCCAAGTTGCCACAAGGTGCAGCGTGTAAGTTTCAAATGCTATATTCAATATTACGTCGAGTGTCACAAAAAAATTTACTCCAGCAAGGATAAAATTTGGAAGATTTGCATGCAGTTGCGCTTGACGATAATATAGCAAGCAAGACATTTGCCAAGACCATGCTTGAGAATCTGGAAAAAGACAAGAAATTCCAAACGAAAATTACATTCAATAGCACAGCTGTATTCCACGTTTCAAGATAGGGAAACAAAGAGAATATAGGCATCTGGGAATCAGAAATCTCTCATGATAAATTGGAACAAACCCAGTGAAAACGTATGGTGTGTTCTGACTCAAGATTACTTTACCAGGCCCTATTTTTCCATGCCGAAGTAACTGTGACGTCCACATTTTACGTGCATATGACATATAACATTTTCTATCCAGAGTTAGAAGAAGCACACGCTGCCATCTTTTACCGTAAGATGGGAAGCCATTACATTGGAGCTTTATTTTACATCCATATGCTAATCAGCATTTCTAAAACGGATGGTTAGTGCTGGTCAAGTCAGTTGACCGGCCATATTACCGGATATTACACACTGTGATTTTTATGGGGATATGTGAAAGACAATGTTTACCTAATTCCGATGACAGTCAACAAAATATATAAAGATCAGAACTGAAGCTGCTGTTGCTTCAGATTATTTTACACGTGCTGAAGCGTAATACAGTGAGAGCAACAACATCGCTTGTATACCGCACTTACGAGAAATAGTAAAATTGTTGCATGTGTGTAAAATATGTCTCTTTTGATGAAACTTTGACGATAATTTGCATAAACTCACATAGACGGATGTAGTACAGTCGAAAACAAGGATTCTACCCCTACTGAGCACTCAAGTGAAACTCTTAAATTTTTTTTTTAATAGAGATTCCATAATGAGCGCACTGACTGAATGCACCATGACCGTACACTAAGAACTGGCCTGAAGATGGTTCCCTAGAACCCTAAACATGTTGCCAACTATACATTAAATGACTATATATGTGTTTTGTTTGACTTAATAAATTACTTTTTCACGCATTTCTTAGAGTTTCTCTCGCAATTGATATAAAAGGACTGTTTACGCTCTTTCATAAAATATTTATTCACGAATAAATTAATATAGATAATTCATACAATTCCTGTAGTTTTCAAACCTCATATCCATTAAGAGGTAGTTCGTCGAGGGTGAAGCTGTTGGAGCGTGAAACTGACTGCTTAGTTTCACCCATAAAGCACAGGTTCTTAACTCCAAGTCGCTTACAGGTTTTCATAGTCTTTTACCGTGCAAATAATTAAATTATCTTTTTCTTTTTTTTTCTTAAACTAATTTTTATTTACGTGAAGTTAAATGAATAAATCAATAATGCAAGGATGTCTTACTTATTCAAGTTACAGAAGTGATTAATTCTGACAGTTTGACCTGTCAACATTGATTGGCATCTTGAGAGTGAGAATGTCATTCTTCGGACTCCTCAAAAATATATTCTCTACCGAGGATTGAACCTTGTTCAATTCTCGGTAGAGAGTTGCAAAAGTAATGGTCACGCCTTTATAAATGTCGTGTTAACAAAACCTCACATACTTTATGCCTTCGCACAGGTGCTTAGTTTTCTGCGTATTAAGAGAATATTCCGAATGATCTGTGTTCAGTCGATTCACAATAACCCTTTGAAGTGGTATTTTATTTGTTTCATGCACATTAATTATGTAACCTGAGAATGACATCATAATTCCATGCACATTCATGCACATTAATTATGTAACCTGAGAATGACATCATAATTCCATGCACATTCATGCACATTAATTATGTAACCTGAGAATGACATCATAATTCCAATTGTAAACCTAAAACAAAAAATGGTACACAATGTTTATACATCTTTATGATAAACGTTTGTAATAAATATCGTTTTTATTATGTATCGTCTTCAAGACGAAAGCACAAAAAATTTCGTACAGTTTACATGTTGCTTTGTAAAATCTAAAAATTATATTGTCTTAATTCAATTTATACATTTTTAAAAGTGAAGAACTGGGATGAAAGCGTGAGTGAATTGATGATTGGAAAAAAACAATTACAAGAAAGTGTACACGGTAATCTCTTACTTGGATGTTTTTACCTTTTGTACATGTGGTATTCTAATTTGTCTCGCATGTATTTTCGCTAGTTTTAAAGTGTCTTGTGTGTAATTATTGTTGGTTTGGTCGTGTGTATTGTTGTAGTTGTCTTGTGTGGGTGTTGTTAGCTTATGTGTATTTGTTGTACTATGTGTACATTGCTGTTTTTTTACTTTAGATGCCGGACTGCTGGCTAGAAGTCAGTATTCGCAAGGTCCTGCGATCGGCCAACTCGACACAGGTTTTTCTTGGTTTCCCTGTGTCTAAAAGCAAATGCTGAGATGGTTCTCAAGATTCCAAGTTGCCACTTCATGCTTCTCATGTAGCCCTCCCGACTTAAATTCAGTAGTAACCGATTTCATGTTTTGTATACATGTAAAATAACCACTGCCACCGGGTGACAGCCCAATTGCAGTTAATAAATATTATTATTAAAAGCCCTACTGCCACAGAATATGTTAGATCGTAAGGTGATTAAACAGGACGTGGCTATATTTTCAGAATCGCTTTATCCGTAATCTTGTTGTTTTCTGTCTGTAAGGAATAAGAAATTACAAGAAAGTACAAAGTTGAGTTTCCCTAAAATATCGTAATTTTCACGCCAATATTTGTGAAAATCAACGAAATAGCACATTTATGACAATAGAGTGAACGCGAAAACAGAATGTTACTTCATAAGAATGATTCGTTATTGAAGAAAGAAGGCTAAATGCTCTAAACGTTTCGAGACAAAATTTGTCTGTTTTACAGGGTGGCCCAAGAATAGTTGGTACATTTGTAAAAACAATAGAAATATTTATGTTACACTATTTCAATTCCTCGGTAGTATAGAGTATTTCGTGGAAATGCCATTAGATTGCATTAAGTTTCACAAACTACTGCAGGACCGTAATAGAGGCAGTTCATTAAAATGGAGGATTACGGTCGTCTCATGGTTGGGTAGAGAGCCCAAGTTCTTGTTTCGTTTGCCGAAATGAAGTGTGTTACGTTCGCGCAAAGAAGACTTTGGACCATTTTTCGAACTCGTTGTACACGAGCAAAAAAAACTGCACTTCGCTTATGCACACAGTTTGAAGAGGAAGGAAGTGTGAAAAACGAGAAGCGTCCTCGCACTCTAAAAGTGCGGTCCCTTGCAGCCGAGGATGATACTTTGTGTGGCGAACCAGCGCAGCTCTAGCAAATCAACAAGGAAGGCAGCTCGTGCGTGTGCAATGACTAGACGCTCAGTGCAAAGTATACTTCAGATGGATTTTAAAATGCTTCCCTACAAAATTACAGTGATGCATTAAATTTCTGAAAAAGACGAGGAAAGGCGACTTCAGTTCGCAGCCTGGGCAGAAGGAATAATGGAATTCTTTTGAACGTATGTGTTTTGGGCGAGGATTTTTTTTATTTGGACGGTACTGTTAACAAACAGAACATGCGGTTTTGTAGGACGAAACTCTTGAGAACTCCCACGAAAAGTGCAGTCACAGAGGAAATGTCCCTGTTTGGGTTGTCATGCCCGTCCATAGTTTGATGGACCCAACAGTTTTTTTTTTAATTCAAACAGTAAACTCAAAGCAATAGTTGCATAAGCTCCAGCACTCTTCTTGTCGCATTTTATGCCAAACGGCTTGCCTCTGCAGAAAGAGTGGTTTATTCATTATGGTGCCACGTCGCACATGGCAAACGCCGTGATGGACTTACTGAAGAGCGTTCTTGGTCCTCACGTCTTATCAAACCGCTAATCGGACCGCCACAATTGCGGCTACTTTTCGCCACGTCTCAGCCCTAATCTGAATCCTTGCAACTTTTTCCTTGTAGAGTTTCTGTAAGGAAGAAGCTCTTCCACGAAAACCATTCAATGAATCTAAAATGAAAGGATTGCTTATTGATTTGTGCAGAGGAACTGACTTAGACACGTGTACCCGGCCTTCTAGTGATGCACCTTCATCACAGCGAACATGGGAGTGAATGGAGACAACAGGGAAGATATGACAAGTCGAAGTTAGAGAAAACAGCCTCTTTTATTGTAGTCGAGTCACTTTATGTTCCACCTGAGCACGCACACTTACATCCTCTCTGCTGTATTGACACTCCAGGAAGATTCGAGTGGATATCATTTTCTTGTCTCTCTTTACTCACGCGTTGCCATAACTCAAATTCAGGGCTATATCTCCTGAATTCAAGGTCGAAGATGACTGGCTAAAATGCGCCGCGCTACAAATGTAAGTTACCCTGTTGGCCAGCCGATATTCATTCTGTCACACGATCCCTGCACCCGTCCTGCTCAAGCCGCCTACCTGCAACAAGTGTTGCTAAGCGGAGAGCCAAAGGCAGGAATTTGCAGAATGAGCAGAACGGACGTTGACTTGCCAATGCGAACATTTATAAAGAAAATTTATATGAGAGTTAAATAATTCCCTTACATCTCAGGGAAACCTGTTCCCGGTGTCGAACTTGGAACGGGCGGCTTCACGTGTGTCGCCATGTTTTTACGAAAATGTGTCGTCGAATTCAAGAAGTTACTTGAAGAAACTGTGGTCACAACCAGCGATACTGACACAAAAGTAAACCTTACAAAGATGCGTGAGAAAAATATATGAAGGTTGTAACGGATAAGCAGCATATAAATTTTTATAATATATTTCCGTGCGTCAACAATTCTTGCGCCACAGTTATAAGAACAATTACACGTGGAATTTGTCTGACATACCGTAAGCCATTGACTTTACTTAAAATAAGCAGGCACGGTCCTGAAGTGTCTGTTTGAAATTAAATGCAATTTTCATTGATCTAAAATGTTACACGTCCTCTGTCTTGGGTCTCGCCATCAACAGCTCTCTTACAGAAACTTTCACAACCCACATGTAGCTCAAATTGTATATTTGAATTATCCTTTAGTTACTTAGCAGTTGCAATAGAAAAGCGGGTACTTAGAAAATTAAATCGGTAACAAGAGGGCGCGAATTTCCCATCTTTGATTCAGAACATAAGCCTACATACGCGAACTAAATGAAGAGTCCTAGTAAAGGCAGACACTGAAAGCCATTTTGATTTGCGAAATATATTTCCTTTCTGAAAAAGTAATTGTTCCTCCTCGTAAGTTCAGTAAACAGAGTTCTACGAAAATCTGCCAAACTTTGCGTTATTATTTATTTTATTCTTTTAACCGGAAATTTTATACAAAGGTGGGACCGATTCTTAACCATTAATCAGATATCGATGAAAACTGAGTATATGGAAAGAAAATTGCTTAATAACAAAATAATTTACAGCCTTCAGACGATAAACTAAGCGGCATTTGGAGTAAAAGCAACACACTGCCTCTCGTTAGGTAAAATGCCTGTAAAATGTTGAGAAGTCAGATATTACTTTACTTAAGTCACTTACGTCGTCTGCCACAAAATATTACTGTAGATAAAATATTTTTCGCAACACATATCAAGTTTGTGCCTACTGATACATTCAACTAGCTCAGCTTTACAGCATATCCGAAAGTATGTAATAGTTTTAGTTGTTGTTGTTGTTGTTGTAAATCTCTACCACATGCAGACTCCGACCGCTTGACGCTATATAACTCTCCCTCCATATAAAAGAAAAGCCACGTAAGAATAGTAAAGGTACACAAGGACTAACAAGTGGAGTTACTTGTGAAAAATCCAGGAAGATTTTACGAATGTTGCAAATTTACACTGGCTGCAACGCATAAAATTTAATCATAGTCGTGCATTTTAAACTTTTAATTTTACGCCCATCAGTCTAATTACGGACCTGCCTGATCATGCTACCTTACCTTATACCAGGCGGCATAGAGTTCAAAAGCTCAATTGCAAGTCATTTTGTAGAAAGTTGTTTAGTACAATTTTTACGTTCCAATTTAAATTTAGTTTTTCATTCCCACTCGAAGCAGAATAAGATTATGCTTCGACTTCATCGTAGTATTAAATTTTTATATAGGCCTGTGTATTTTTCGGGTAAGAAGAAACGTGGTTTTTATGGGAATAGTTATTAAGAGTTTCCTTTTGTTTTTGATACAGTGCAGTGTGAGGTGGTAAGTCTCATTTTCACGGCAGCCATAGGAATGGAAGGCCCGGTAAAAATAAAATTATAAATATATTTTATCTCAAAATTTATATCCTGGACAAAAATTTTCCATTAAATTTTCGCTTTACAATGTAGATTCAGAAATTTCCGTGAAAGGTGAAATAAAATTTTAAACTGTATTTTTAAATTTGACGTAAAAAATCGGATTAGATTTCTGAGGAAATATTCTTTAGAAGCATGTTTGTTGATGTTGCTTTTTTTCTTAAAAGCGTACTAAATTTTTATTAAATTAGGAGAGATCTTTAGATTTATGTGTTATTAATTGTATTAACAAAATTTTAGAAGAATGTGCTAAACCATAGGCGCATGATATACTTTTCTTTACAGAAAAGAATTACCTCTGCAAAGAGGCAAATTAAAATTTTGCCCTCGATAAGAATGAGAACGTGTCTGAGATTGATTTTGTTAAATGATTAGCTTCAAGTTACTTATACCATTGACAATTAAAATCGTGTAGTGTTTGGAAAAAAAGTATTTTTGAAATTAACTTCGGGATTGAAGAAAGGGATACAATCAATTAGTAAAAGTTAGTAATTTATACTCCACATGGAATTTTGATGAAATAATTTACTCGGAATAGAAAGAAGTAGGATGTCACAAATATGTACAAATTGTGGTTGCAGAACCCAAGGGACTGCATACATGATGATATTTAGGTATATATATGAAGATAATATTAGTTAATGTGAGAATTAAAGTACTAAATTGTGAACTAAACTTCATTTTCCAAATACAAGTTTCGATGGCTGTTCCTTGGAGAACAGGGTGGTAATAGATTACATCTATTGTAAAAAGGACTTTCTTTACCAGCTGAATAATGTCAATCATAAGTAGGATCGTTTTATTCAGTTACAAACGTCATAATCTAAACACGTCGCAGAAGCAATGAAAATATAAGACGCGATAAGCAAGAGTAGAACTAGTAGAACTTGTTTAAGAGGGCATATATTCTCTTATAGGCACATTGTTCCTGGACGAGGGAAGTAGGTCTGATAAAATGAAGCAACATCCAGAGAAGGATCAGGTGTAAGAAGAAAACTGGTTTCCAAACAGAGTTTTAGAATTGGGTTTGTAGCCTATATGTCTAAAGTAATCCATATGACACCCACACAGAAGATCCCCGCTTGTAGAAGTTTAAACCGCATCTTTTGCCCGACATCGATTTCTGTTCAATTGAAATAGGATTTGAAGCACCAATGTTTTGTCTCCAATCGCATACTATTATTTAAAAAATTAAAATTTTATTTGTGTTGAAAATTAAGATAGAGATTATTTTTTTCTGGATTGTGACTTTTTCTGGTAAGTGGCAAACATAGTTTCAGAAAACCCTGCTTTGTGAGAGTGAACCTTGATGATGGAAAGAGCAGACGTCTATAAATTTTGTAACCACGACGCTGCTCTATTTGCCGCCGTAAGAGACCCAGTGCCTAGCGCCATCTGGTGGACTACGAAAAAAAAGTTTCTGTTGGCTAGTAGACAGGGTATAACTGGCATTAAATAATTAATGGGTTTCTTACATTTTTAATCCGGGAGAAGTGTGAGAACTGCATAATTGTTTTGGAAACACTGAAAATAGAAAGGCAGATGGTAATCGAAAAGCAGATTATTTATAAAGTATCAACAGCAGACGAAAGAAATAGAGCAGTCTGGATCATTTTTGTGGGAAATATGTCTTTATCATATCTGCATACATTAGCCTTTTTTGTGCTTGATTATTGCATATATATATTTATATGTGTGTGTGTGTGTTTTAATACAAAGTTCATCACATTACATGCGCCACATTGCATGAACAAGCTTTTTCCCAAATTAACATTTACTAGGAAAGAAGGAAACCACATACACATGAAGGTACTGATTAAAGCATACAGTATGAATAATTGCTGGTAAATTTTAGAAGAAATACAGGTATGTGGGAGTACGAATATCGCACGTATATATGAAAAACAAGTGGTGTGCCCTCGTGCCTCGGTACGTGATAAAACAGTGAGTTCGTTCTAGGCTGGAAATGACATATTAAGTTCAGTATGGCGTGGATTCTTTTACAAGTTGGGGGATTTTGAAATCTTAAGTAGTTCTCTGCCGCTTGGAGTGAGTGGCTTGTTAAATGTACGTAATATTTCTAGATGTCTGAGTAAACGTTTTCGGTCTTAATGATGTTGACGTCTTGTTCCACGGAAAAAGGTTTGTAGAAAAGGTACTAGGGGAAATGCGTAGTTGTCAATATGAGGTTTGTTGAAACCTGAGTGTTTACCGGGTCTATGAGAATAAAAAAATACACTTATCTAACCAATTTCATGTGTATTTTCTGTTCAAAACTTACCGAAAACCCTTCGAGTTCTCAAACAGGGGACTCTTCAGAAAGGACAAGTCTGCCTGTTATGTTGTGCGTTAACGTTGTACGTTCTGTACAAATAAAGCACGTAGACGAAATCGGCCACATTCTTTTTTGTTTTAAATTAAGAACTTCTCCATAACTATTATTCTTAAATCAAACACTGCTCCAAGGAATCTCTCTGCCATCTCTGTTGTAGAGAAGCTTGCTCGTATATATTTGGCAAGTAAGTGTGTACCGTGGATTCGTTTGGTGCAGAGTAGGAATCAAATCCCTGACTTTTGAACACGGCTATGAATTCTCGCTTTCCAAAAAAAAAGGGGTATTTTCCTAGCCAATTTCAGCAACTAATAGTTACTAAAGGATCATTCCATCAAACCTTCTGTGACGTTACGCTAAGTAAATACGTGTTGAAAGATGGCAAATACTCCTTCTTCAACTTGAAGTCGTCCGAGAAGTGTAGTTATGCAAAAGGATCAATGTTTGTCGATACAAGCTTTCGAATTTACATGGCGTATGACTAATATCAGAAAACACCTCAGTAAGGACTTAACTTCTCGCCCGAACTTGGGTCCAAGAGGTTATTACTTGCTATAGGTAGTGAAAGAAGATAAGGGAAAGTAATTTTGATTGCGATCTAAACCGATGCTCAAGCACTGACATAGGTAAAAGTCAGTGAGCATTTTCCAGCATAAATTGTCGTCTCTTGAAGAACGACGACATTAAACCTATGAATATGAGGCACGTAAATCGATACAACACAGTCAGTATGGTGACCGGGTTATGGTATGGGCATCCAATAAATTATGGTTAGATTCCTGACAAGGGCAAGAATATTAATCCTTCTCGGAAGGGTCAGAGCCGACTCTGGCAACAAGATTTAGAACTGGTGGATATATACGTCTGACTTCTCATATAACCTTACTCTATCACAGAGACAACTTCACATTTTTTATCTTGAATGTGACTCCACCAAAAGCACATGGTTCATATTACAAGCTAACCAGCAGATAAGCTCTGCTTTTAGTATCATTTAGTTAGGAAGGTTCTTTCTAGCATTTAGCACTCAACCAGGTCAAAAAGAACTAGGGCTGGAAATTGTTAGCCACATATAAAGAAAATATTAACACAAATTATGAGAGGCGCGTGCAATCCTTGTATTTTGTTTATGAAGTTCACAATATATATGCATAGAAGCGTTACATTGTAATTGCGACATATAGCCTTTTGACAATGTTTGTACGTGAGTAATATCATCAGCACTTACAGGAAATTTTCCATTGTCATAAAAATTAACAACACGGTGCGATATTGTTTTGAGTATTTTAGTAGCAATGGAAAAGGATTTTGTAAATACGGCTGATGTTGGTTACGTTACAATTTTGAATCTGACGAATTGAATTATTGTTGATAGTGTCAAACGACCTTTGTGATGTTCCGCGTCGATACCTCCCAAGAGATCGCTAACGAATTTCATCACATGTCTTACTTATTTCGTGGTACAAAACACTAGATTAAAAATAAAATTTTGTATAACACAAAGAATCTAAAATAACGAAAAGGCCTCTCATATAATTTGGGAAATCCACCGCACGCCTAACCTTACTTTCCGAAGTTTAACCGTGAGCTTTTTCATAATTATGACAATTTCAGCGTACAAGGCAAAAGTAATAAGAAAAACAACTAAACATCTCCATACAACAAAGTCGTTCTTCAGAAGCAAATGGGAAATAAACTGGTTTAAAAATTTTTCGCTTTTGTGGAAAAAACAAGTACATTGCCCTTTCAGCACGATACAGTTACTGACCTTTGGCGTTAGCGACATTAATAATGCCCACACACTTCCATCCTGTTTCTGTACGGTCAGTTGTAAGTGTATTTGACCTGTCTACGTTGGTTTCCTCCACTATGTACCTTTTTTTTTTTGGTCTTCCAACCAAACTCTCCGTAGGTATTTCTCTTCATTATCATACATGCTGAATGCCCCGACCGCAACATCTAAAGAAATATATATATATATATATACAGCGGCTTTGTTACAGCTGGCGCCGTTTTCCGCATCCTGCCTGCCATGCTTTCCTATTCTCCCAGTCCCCGGGTCGTAGGTTCCTCCGTT
>Ga0123352_10014358_pt1 | contig 12612 bp, 7 predicted proteins | sample TergutLab28metaG_FD_89700 | JGI IMG/M metagenome (GOLD analysis project Ga0123352, IMG submission 89700) | Labiotermes labralis P1 segment gut microbial communities from Petit-Saut dam, French Guiana - Lab288 P1 | ecosystem: Host-associated > Arthropoda: Insects > Digestive system > Gut ... | reverse complement strand
CAGAATGGAATATGGGTACAGCTTGTAAGCTACATTTGGAGCATAGCTACATGTGGTCAAGAAAATTGGACACTTTGGAAAGTAGATCAGAATTGCCTGGAAATATTTGAAATGTGGTGCTTGAGAAAGATGGTGAAGATCATTTAAATAGAGAAATGTAGAAGTATTACATGGATTCACAGAGGAGAGGAATATCCTAAATGAAATAAAAAAGAAGAAAGGTTAACTGGTTTAGTCACACCTTGAGTAGAAACTGCCTTCTAAAACACGTTATTTAAGAAAAGTTAGAAGGTAGGATAGAAGTGACGGGAAGAATAGGAAGAAGACGTAAGTATCTACTGAATGACATTAAGGAAAAGAGAGGATACTGAAAATTGAAAGAGGAAACACTATATGGCACTGTGTGGAGAACTGGCTTTGGAAGAAGCTATGGATCTGTCGTAAGACAGACTACAGAATGAATGATGAATGACGGCTTGTAAGATTTAAAGGCCTCCACGGTAACGGCTCCGAAGATTATTTGTTTTCACATGTGTGACGTCATGTAGTGAATTTTTCCTGCATTAGATGGTGTCACATTCCGGAAGACTTAACAGGCAGCATTCTGTGTTTGTTTGATACACCTGATGGCGAGTAGCAGCAGGTTTCCTCGCTGCACATTTCTTGTTATAAGACGTTTGCCTCCTTCTTCTCCTCCTCCCTCCTCCCCCCACCTTTCCAGCCACTTCACCATGTTTCGATATGTCTGTGTGCCCAGGCATACATTCTACGTAAAACAGAGAACTACACCACCTCAAAGCATGTCAGACGCTGTAAAGTTTGATTGTCCTTTGTCAGATTATTCTGTTGTAAGACGGTCCCAGCAGCATTCGCTTTTCTCCTGAATCTGCTGTACACTCGTCGTGGTCAGTGTGGCCTTCTATACTTCACAGCACTATCAGACCTCACACGCTCACGCTCCATGCTGGTTCCCGGCTCACAGATTGATACATGGCACTATGAGGGGGTGGTTGAACATGAGGTAGGTAGTAGGGTGGAGGGAGTCGGTGAACAGCCCCATCAATAACACATTGTCAACACAGCTCGCCAACTGGTATGTATATATACTTAAATTTTTAAACCAGAGGAACAACATTGAACACATTATATTATGTGGGCTGTCAAATATTAACCGAAAGCGAAGTAAAAGCTGTTGTTATTGAAATTTACTGTAGCAGATAAATAAGTAAATATTTAATAGGTAAATGTGTCAAATCAGTCATAGCATATTATATAGGGTTGTGTGTTGTGTGTAAAAGGGACGTATAAATTGTTGTACATTTGAAAATCTGTGTCTCGAAACTCTGTGGGTGAGATTTATGTGGAACATGAATGTTGTAAAACAATTTTTACACTAAGATAATCCGGTTTGACTGTTGCGGGTGTTCCCTTGTTGTTCGTCCTATAATTTAAAAACTTCATAATTTTACAGTAAAACATTCTTTACTTGGGCCTCTGTTTTAACTTCAACAATTTTCTCCATGGGATGGAGTGTTTTAGTAACTGCAGCTTACATCACCTTAAGACGCTCAAGAAATTACCCACTTCTAAGAATCTCGTGGGTCCGCAACACTGTGCCTAACCTCACACCTCTGGAACATACATTAAATTAGGGTTGTTTGACCGTGCATCTTTCTCATGAAATTAATTGAAATGCCAACTTGATGTCACAAGGTAGTTTTATTGATGTATTCTTAGCTCGACAAGTTTCGGGTACATACGCCCATCATCAGGAGCATTGGATTTTGAGTTGCAGCATGTGGTTTTCTGCACCGAGTTTTTGGAAGGCTGGTGGTCATGAGAGCCGCTGCGTAGGTCGTGTGTACGGTGCGGATGGTGCCGTGCGGCACCATCCGCACCTGATGATGGGCCTATGTACCCGAAATATGTCGAGCTAAGAATACATCAATAAAATTACCCAGTTGCATCAAGTTATACATTAAATAAGTTTTATTCATCCACAGGCGATTTTTAGATTAAATTTTAAAACAATTTCTTCCTCCACGCTTTTGTCTGTTCTGTTTTTTACTAATATTTTTATTAAGATTTGATCAACCTCATGCCTATTAACATGTTACATGCCCTCGTGCCTATTAACGTGTTCCATATTCTCATGCCTACAGAAATTTTCCATGTCCTCGTGTCTACTAAAATGTTCTATTCCTTCACGCCTACTAATATGCTGTATATCCTTGTTTCGTCGCCCTCATGACTACTGTCAGTTAACATCATCCACCTACCTACTAGCATGTTCCATGTCCTCATGCCTACTAACATTTACCATATCCCAGTTCCCACTAACATTTTCCATGTCCCAGTTTCTACTAACATTCCCATGTCCTTATCCCTACTAACATTTTCCATGTTCTCATTCATACTGACATTTTCCATGTCCAAATTCCTACTGACATTTCCTATATCCTCATTCCTACTAACATTTTCCATGTCCTCATTCATACTAATATTTTCATATCCCAATTCCTACTAACATTTCCCATATCCTCATTCCTACTAACATTTCCCATATCCTCATTCCTACCAACATTTTTCATGTCCTCATTCATACTAATATTTTCATGTCCCAGTGTCTACTAACATTTCCCATATCCTCATTCCTACTAACATTCCCCATGTCCTCATTCTTACTAATATTTTCCGTGTCCTCTTTCCTACAAATATTTTCCTTGTCCTCATGCTCCATCAATCTCGTCCTTCTTTATTTAATAGCCTTACTAACATTCTGAGAAAAGTACAAGTTTGAAGTTACTCTTTATGTAATTAATAGTGGATGGTTGTGTGCACAGTAACTGGAGCAACCTGTGTGAACACATTCAAACCGGATGGTTGTGTGCACAGTAACTGGAGCAACATGTGTGAACACATTCAAACCGGATGGGTGTGTGCACAGTAATTGGAGCAGCCTGTGTGAACACATTCAAACCGGATGGTTGTGTGCACAGTAATTGGAGCAACCTGTGTGAACACATTCAAACCGGATGGGTGTGTGCACAGTAATTGGAGCAACCTTTGTGAACACATTCAAACCGGATGGTTGTGTGCACAGTAATTGGAGCAACCTGTGTGAACACATTCAAACCGAACGGTTGTGTGCACAGTAATTGGAGCAACCTGTGGGAACACATTAAACCACAGGCTGCTTCAATTCCTGCGCACAAATCCATCCACTATAAATCACACATTGACCAATTCACGACAGTTTTGCTACATTTTGGAGACGATAAAAAATGTGAACGTTTGCTGTAGGCAACTGTGCAATGCCTGCCGATTGGCCGGAGAGGCCAGAAACATGCATCAGTTGAGGTATTATAACATTATTGTGATTCTGATGATTTGTGTGAATTTATTGTGTTAAAATATGGTAATGGAAATCAATAAATCAAGGGAAAAGAAAGGAAGAAAATGGCACTTAACCCTTTAAACACCGAATTAAATCCCATCTGCCATTTTCTGGCATTATTAGGAGCTCACCATATTCTCCACGTTAGCAGGATAAAGGTTAATTGCATTTATTATATTTACTTATTCAGTTATTATTAAGTTATTTAAAGACGGCGTTTAACATGCATGACTTCAGAACAACAATAAATTAAGCAGGTGACCATTGATGTTAAAGGAGTAGAGATTTACGCAGTGGTGCTCCTGTCCTGCTCTACATTGCTGTCAAGGTATGTGCCTGCGATATTGGGGGAAATCACAGACATCTGAGACACGACAGCTAGTAGCCAGACCGACACAATAACCGGATAAACCAAGTCCGATTCGTCGCCACTGCAACGACTCGTTCAGAAATGTGTTTCTATTATTCATATTATATTCAACACAATAGTGGACTGTCGTGTCTCGTGTCTCATGTCTTGTGTTGTAAATACACTCTAGTCACAAACTCCGCTTATCTCCTGGTCGGATGGTAGGTCTGTCGTTTCTCAGCCAATGACATGCATCAATATAAAGCATATATAATTTTTCTCTTTTACCTCATTCATAGTAGTCCTGAATTTTCTTACTAAAATATTGACATAAGAGCAGAAAAGTAGGAAAACGTTAAATAGGTCCCAGTGTACGTCCTAATTATGCTTAAGTTATTGTTTTTAGTTTATTTAACCTTGGCATTTCAGACTATTATCTTGAGTTATAACAGTTCGTTCCAAACTTCCTTTCCAGAAAAATCTAGTAAATTTCGAATTTAAGAAACAGCAATTATATGACACAAAATCAAGAAAACGAACATGAAACAAAGCTCAACATGTGACCTCGTACAACGAAAATCCCTCTAGAGTTTAACTCGGCACTGGACTAGTAGCGGTTAACTTCTCTGTCAGTAAGTCAGAAACTGCACAGAGTCGAATATTTTTAAATGTGCGACTAAAGGTTTTGAAGGAATTTGAGAAAGCTCATAGTGGCAAAATTTTAAGGTACTGTCCAGACATTTACCAGGATGAACTGAAGAAAAACACTAATAATATTAAGATGTGTGTGTCCAGGGCGAGATGAGAAATGGACACCTTCCGAACGCACGGTTGAAGCCTCGTTTGATGCTCAACCTCCTCGGGCAAGTAAGCTTCATATATATGACTTTAAATGTCAAGTGTGTGTGCTTTTAATATACGATATTTTATTCAGTAAAATTACTGGTCAGGGTTCTCCTACCGTCCCGGACGAGTAAAAGGTAAAAGAGTCCCCTTACAGGCCCGGAGGGTTCCAGGAAGTTAAGGTTCCCAGATTTCGTGACAACGGCACAGGATGGTGGTAAGGTTGTCAGTCTTATGCACCGGCCGCCTTTACCCCCAGGAAATGCTCCTGGTACTCATTTCTGTTAGAGGCTGAGACGACCCCAGGGCCATAGTGCGATCGGAAGGATTTTATGTCAATGAAAAATCCACTGACATTAGCTGGGATCGAACCAGTGACCTTCAAATTTTTAGCACAGCACCTTAACCACTGTGCTACCGTCCCGGACGAGTATCTTATTCTTTTCACATTGCCCGTTGGAGTCCATCCTGCCTCCCGGCTAGTGGTACGAGGACATTTGTATGTGGTTTAGCGGCCGGGACGCAAATTTGATTCCTCATCTCCCTACACAGCAGGAGATATGAATTACGACGAGCTTCTTCTCCACACCTAAGAGCGCTTTAATGGCGCAGTGCTAAAGAAAGGCATATTTAAGAAGGAAGGCTTTACGGAGGAGTAATCATGCAATTTTAAGGGCCGATAGGTATACGGCGCCTGCGCGCAATCGCCTATCCCAGAACGCGTATATAGGACGTTCCGAAACGTAACAAGTGAGAAATTTCCTCTTGATTTCGAACAGTTCCGCCGAATATCTTTCGAAGGGAGGACAGACGAACAGAATTAGAAAGTCAGGCCCTAGTACTTTAAAACTTGTAGTTCTCTGATTGATTGAAAGCTGTTGGTGGCGTCAGAATTGTAACAAGCTGCAGCCACTTTGATGCATATGAATGGGAAGGCCGGCCTCTTGAATGAATCCTCGTCATTGGTGTGTTTTAATTCCTAGCTAGTACGGCCACTTGAAGAGCAACTGTTGTCGCTAATAGTGACACTACTGCACTGCTGCTCGTTCTATTCCACACACGCTTCTCGACAGCTGTTTGCTCATTGTTTTTGCTGCTGAGTCTCGAAGGACACACTAACAGTTAGCAGTTGTGATAACACTTCTCGAAAGGTATTCAGAAGATCTCGCAATTGAATCTCAGTCTTTGGACCTGTTATCCTGATTTCTGTTTTTATCTTCTTCTCAGTTCCTCCCCGAGACTACGGAAAGTACTTTCATACTAAGTTTAATAGTCCACGGCCCATTCATTCCATTATTTTACTATGTGACTGTCATCGTAATGCTCACAACCAAATATGTAAAAATAGGAACTCTTTATAACGTCGTTAAATATCACATTCAGAACTGTCTTTGTGTTTTGTCAAGCACCACGTCATGAAGTATGGGAAAACGGAGGTATAACTTCAGCGATTCTTATCATAAAGAAGAAAGGGAAGTGAGTGACGTACTTTACGTAATGGCCACTGTGCTATACGCGGAGGTAGAGCAGCCTGTGCACGAAACTAGCGGTGCTGAGTGCCGACCTAAATTATGTAGAAGGAAAAGTATTTTTGCCTCTGTCAGAAATCGAAACCCAATTTTTTCGGTCATCAACTAGTGGTCTAGTTACTGAAAACCAAGAATTATTAGTCTTTGTGATTATTTATTTACGAAACTTTCTATTGTTTATAGTTGGGAACCAAAATATTTCAGTTGATGTGGTGACTAGACTACGGCCTCAATAATTCGGGTTTGATTTTCGGTAAAGAGAAGGGATTTTTTTCTTTTCTCTGTAACGTCCAGACCTTCTCGGGGACCCACCCTGACTTGTTTCCAGTGGATTTTTCTCCCCGGGCATTCAGCAGCTGGCGCGTTAAGTTGACCATTCAACTGCATCTATTGACGAGATTAAGAACGAGTGTAGCCTTACCACCTTCTACCCTCTATGGCTTCATGGTGTGGAGAGGAACAACAGTATCTTTTACATTTGTACTTAATTGCGTTTGTTCAAAGTCCAACATTTGTTTACCTTCGAAGTTTCTTCATTCAGACCTAATACCGTCTACGGTTATTCTGATCAGACGAACCATAATATTAAGAAACAATATTATGGTACAGAACTTTGCTATAAAGGCTGGAGTAGGCTTTATTAGAAACATATTGCAGAAAATGTCGCAGTCCGTGGATGGAATGTCTGTCGTATTCCCCTGCTGCAATCAAAGAGCAGCATCGTGAAGGCTAGCTGCAATAATCATTACAGATGTAGTCGGGGACTAATGTCTTGTATACAGTATTGGTTAGGGGTTGGGCGGGGGGAGGTGGGGTTGTGGCAAGCACACACACACATACACACACACACACATACACACACACACACACACACACGACCGCGGCTTCGATTTACCACTGTCTTGAAGTAAGAGTGCTCTAAAGTTCATCTTTGTTAAAATTAGATCAAGTTGCTCGTTCTGGGGAATACGGGGCCCTAGGAAGTGTAGTGTGTCAGAATGCAGTTTGGAAAATAATATTATAAATACAAGGGGGATGAAGTACAAGGAGAAATTGATAAAATGAAAGGAGTCACCAAAATTTGTATTCTTTTAGTACTCTTATTGCTTGGTTTTTAGATATTTAATGGTGATTTTCAGTTACCAAATTTAATTATATAAGTGTATCTGTTTAGATAGAGAGGGAGACCACGGTAGCACATTGGTTAAGGTGCTGTGCTACAAATCGGAAGGTCGCTGGTTCGATCCCAGCTTGTGTCAGTGGATTTTTCATTGACATAAAAATCCTTCCGATCGCTCAGCTTCTAACAGAAATGAGTACCAGGAGTATTTCCTGGGGATAAAGGCGGCCGGTGCGTAAGGCTTACAACCTACCACCATCCTGTGCCGTTGTCACGAAATCTGGGAACCTTAACTTCCTGCAACCTTCTGGGCCACCCCAGGCCTGTAATGGGACTGATATACCTTTTGCAAGGTTGAGAAATCTTAAAGAAGTGACCTCTTGCACCGAAATATCAGCAAGGATTTTTTTTCGAGCATAACCAAACACCGGCTCACTTCCTGGATAACCGATAAGCTTAGGTTGGGGGAAAATAAAATTATGAAATGCGCTGTTCTGCATGATGAAATCAATCTTACTCTGCCTCCTTTTCCACAAATGTTTTATGGTATTGTTGTTGCATTTCTAACAATCCCATTGCATCAAAGTCGGTGGCATTATGGCTTCACATCAATGGAATGTCCCATCCTGACAGCCGAACTAAAGCAAAGGAAGCTGGCCTTAAGAGCACACATTCTTGGTTTCCCGCCTATAGGAACGCATTACTCTATCTTGCACTATAACCTTTACATGGTCCCGCGAAATACCAATATTAGGGCAAGCCAGCCAGAAGGCCTCTTGGTTTCCTTCAGCTAAGTCAAAGACGCTGAGAGACATCAAAGCCCAGCCGACTGCAGCACCGCATCATCATTGATGACCGGGTGTTGGTGGCGGGGAGAGGGGAGGGTTCCCCTAAGGGGTTCCATCAACAAACGTAAAGCTAGCTTTTCAAAGCATAAGTGTCATAATGACATGTTCACTCTGAAAGAGGGACTTTATTTTCTGTAAGCCATGTATAATTTTTAGCTATCGTATAGTGTCAACACATATCTAATCTGATGGCATCACTATAGGCTTCCGTTCGTTGGCTAACAGTGTTCGGTATGGGCTGAGTTACTGTCGAATCTGAATGAAAAGTTTTCATAATTTTTCTAGATATTTCCCTGCGAATTTTGGAGTGATATTCCGCCTAAAATCTTCTTCTTCCAAGTACTTCGTTACTCGCAATATATAATCACATTTTTACTCCTTTCGACGTCATAGGTTATATAATCTGCAGACAATCGATTTCATATACAATAATTTTGGGAGCAAGATTTTCTGCGGTTTTGTTTTTAGGCTCCTCATAAAAAGAATAAGGGAAGGTGTGTGTCTCCAAATTTCAACTGACAGTATTGTGGCAGGTAAAGTTACAGGTATACAGGCCTGGATAGGCCCTTAGGGCTCCACGAGGCTGTGGCTCCCAGACTTAATAGAGATTCGGCATATGAAAGTGGTAAGGTTGTCAGCCCTAAGCACCGCCCGCCCTTACGCCCCATAAGACATCCGTGGTACTCAGTTCCGTTAGAGGTCGAGAGTGGACAGAAAGGTTAACCCAATGAAATATCCCAATAATACCATCGAAAATCGAGCCCGCTACCTTCTGACCACTAGCGCTTTGCCTCAACGAACTGCGCCACTCGCGTACCGCATATCCAAATGCCGTACGTCTTTTCTATCTAAGTAAAACAAATGCACTTCACTGGCGAATAGCCTCTGACTGCCACAATTTACCCCCCCCCCCACCAATTCGTTTTGCCCCCTCCCCCCGGATCATCATAAATAGTATCGGTTGTCACAAGGAAAAATTACAAAGATGATAATTTGCGCAGAGCAAACAAGGATATAAGCTTTGGCAAATGAACCTTCTTACGATTAACTGATACGCCATGATTAGTTACCTGGGAGGAGACGAGCATGCAGGAGGTAAATTGTAGGCAGATAGAGGCTGTTCCCAATATAGTGCATTGTTTGGTTGAAAATTATTAACACTGTATAAAAATAGAGGGTGATATGCAGCGCTATAAGAGGTATACTTAATTAACAGTTGTCGGAAAAGCATAACGAAAGCTCAAAACTTGTATTGTCGCGTCACTAACCTCAATTACTTAAAGACCTGAAAAGGTGTATTGTTTTAGGGCTTTCAAACAATAAAAAACTTTTTAAAGTTTATTATTTTGTAGACTGTAGAAAATAGATGCCGACTTGGCAATATTTATTTTTTTTGTTTGATGATGATGGATAATGAATTATTACATTTCGGCACGTGACAATTGCTAGCGAGATGGATCATGACCATATCTTCAGATTCTTTAAGAAATGCTATCTGTAACCAAACAAATTAAAATACGTCGAATATTTGAAACTTTGAGGTTATGTCTGACCAATTGAACATACACATAATCAGTACTTAACAATGAAATTACTTACAAAATGAAATAAAATAGCAAGAGTAATGGAAATAAGTATATAGAACAAGAAATAGATGTAGTGGGAAACTGGGCTTTCAATTTTTGATGATAAGTACTTTTATTTTAACATCTCTTATTCTATTACTGTACATATTGCCATATTGCCAAGGAAATATCTTGTTTCCCTTATAATTATCTGTAACTCTCAATGGATGGCAGCACCGATTCTGGTATCGATCTTAATTAAAAATCTAACAAATCCAGACAAGAAAGTCGATGTTTTTATCCGAGATATCTAAGGCGTAGGATACGAAAATTATAAAGTTCCAAAATGTGTACACAATGTCACATATCGACATATGACTTCCTGCTATTGGATTGTGTCAAGGGAAACACTTCCTTACCCTAACGGTTCTAATGTAAAGGAGATCTCTATTATTTACACTAATTATGACAGTCTTATTGCGAAAATAAATGAAAGAGGTATCGGTTTTCTGGCTCGAATTCTTCGAGTTGTTTGTCGAGTTTATACCGCATCTACAAGGTTAGGTTGCATATACCGAGAACAGGTGGACTAAAAAATAATTCAGCATGATTGCTGTTCCTGGTATTGACTCATGTAAACTGAAATATAAGTGATGCATGTGAACTTGGACTTCAGTGTAGGGTTAAATGTCTATGGGCGGAAAGTTTGAACATGAAGGAAGAACTGAACTCTGTACGAAGAGAGTTTCAAGCAAGGTCTCAATGTGGTAGCCACAAGATGGATAAGCTATGTATGCAGAACAGCAATGGAACACCATTAGAGGCTACGTATCATAATAGAAGCGGACCGTTCTAAATAAGTTAACGTGCTCATATTTCATCAGCCGAATGTAAAATAAAATCGTCATGTAAAAACATACCTATAATGAGTTGTACAAACATGTTCATTCAGTATGGGTAAAAGTCAAAATTGCCACCTTACGTCATTCAAACTCTATCTCTTGTCTAAATTCGCCTAAATGTAAAACACTTCTATGATGCGCACTGTAAAGTTGTTTGTAGCCCCGCGTAAAATGGCTTCGTGGTCGGGAAGTGTAGTTTAAATTAAAAATTGGCCAGCTGATGTGTGAATAAATTTCTATCGTGGAATTTTACCTAAATTTGGTTAATCTGTTATGACATGTTTGAAAATGTTAATTTATGGAGGTGTGATTAAGAATTGGTTGCTCAGCAAGATATTTTGGCCTTAGAGGGAGGCAGTAACAAGTGACTGAAAAAAATGCATCATAATTTATATTTCTTACTGAATATTATTCGAATTTTCGAATCGAAGTGAATGAAATGGAAAGGACACATCCCACGTAGGGGGGAGAAGTGCATACAAGGTTTTGGTAGAGAAAACTGAAGGAATGAAATAATGTGGAAGACCTAGACGTAGATAAGAGGATAATATTAAAATGTATTCGAAGGAAATAGGATGGAGAGAATAGACAGGATTCATCCGGCGCGAACACGGTACAGAACCTCCAGGTTTCATAAAATGAGGAGAAAATTTTTATCAATTTCGGAAGCGCTGACTTCTCAAGAAAGACTCTACTGCAAAGTGTCAGTCAGTCAATCAGTCAGTCAGTCAGTAAGTCAACAAATGAAAAACATATAACTGAAGTGTCAGTATCATTTGCATTATAAGCTTATATGAAAGAATTAATTTTTGGTATTTTGTGAAGAGTGCTATTTTGTGTATCAATGTGGTTGAGAATCGTGATTTCGCGACAGAAATCTACGACGTCAAACTAAAAGCAAAATTAGTTGGTCCTGATTACAAAAGTACCACACGGAAGCACGTGTATTCCTCCTAAAGCTTTCTATGTATTTTATAAGCAGGCGTGATTGTGGGGTAGTTCTGTTTCCTTCCACGTCCTTCCGAAGACATCATTCACAGTCGTATTTATCATTCCTTGCCAATTAAGTTCAAAAGCCATTATTAAGTAAAGTTAGAACCACGACCTGCTATTATTCCCTTCCTCAACACAAAACGCGTGCATATTTTAGAATATGATGTATCAGGACTTCAAATTTCCCTCATTTCTTAAAAAAAAGAGCACGCAAAAGAGCAGTTTTATATCTACTTCAATTTAGTGAGCAATTCTTCTACGACTTTTCTTTTTTTTTTTTTCTACCTCTATTTGGACAATGCAGACACAAACAATTATAAACGGAGAGTGAGTGGTAGGGGGTCACTGGGGCAGAAACACTTAGCTCTGTTTAACAGCTCGCTGTTCTTCCTACTTGAGTATTCTGGTAGCGTGTATAAGTGTTCCTTCTGCACTCAGCTACAGCACGCGAATGCCGCTCACACGTTCTCTTCTTTCCCCAGCAGGATGACCAGTGCTTATACAAGCTCAGGGATACACTAACTGCGGTCCGCGGGACATATTCGGCCTTCGTAACTACGAAAATAAAATTTATCCTCCATCTTGGCTGCATACTATCATTTTCTGTATCTGGTTTCTTTCCTTCCCAGTCGTTGGCTTCTCTTCCCCATGGGCCTGGGTTCGTTACGCAGGCCAATTAATGTGGTGTTCGTGGCGGACAAAGTGGATATTGGACATACATTTTGCCCATTCCGTCTGCTGCTGTTGTCTGAGGTCAAAAAAAAACACATTTGAAGGAGTCCAGGTCGAATTAATTATTTTCGGGTATATTTCAGGTAATAGAGGCTATCAGGTGGTCTGTTCACGATCCAGAATTAACGTATTGTGATTTTCGTCGTACCAAAAAGAAAGCAGAAGTGAGGATAACGGATACAACTCCCTGTAGCATCGAAACTTGGGGGAAGTGCTAAAATTAGATACCGTGCTCCGAACTTAGTTTAGAAATGCGTTTAAAATGAACAGAAAGGAGAAATGAAGTGGGAAGAACAAAATCGAGGTGATGAGCGGATGAAATAGGGGAAAGAAT
>Ga0123352_10014357_pt1 | contig 12612 bp, 7 predicted proteins | sample TergutLab28metaG_FD_89700 | JGI IMG/M metagenome (GOLD analysis project Ga0123352, IMG submission 89700) | Labiotermes labralis P1 segment gut microbial communities from Petit-Saut dam, French Guiana - Lab288 P1 | ecosystem: Host-associated > Arthropoda: Insects > Digestive system > Gut ... | reverse complement strand
TTTTTGACGGTGGAATACGATGGTGCATTTTCCCCTAATGATTCTGTCAGAATGGCGTGATTTCATTCGGCGCCTTGCCTTGCAGGGGGGGGGGGGACTTGATGAAAGCTCCCGCCTCGATGTCGTTGAAATCGCGCGCGTCGCCTGACATGCTTCCTTTCAGCCTCTGTAAGAAGAAAAAACTTTCAATTGGGCACATGAACAGACCCCTCTTTCCAACGACATCGGAAAGTAGGTCGGGATAAGGACTTATCAGCACCCCCTCGTTGAAAGAAGCGGCTGCGGCATATATTACGACTTCCTGTAACTAACTTACTGCTCAGCATTTGCCTGGTAGGACTAAATTCACCAACCACAAAAACTAGCAGACCTTCAGACTGGTAATATGATCCGGGAATTCCCAAATACGAAGCATGAACAGGCCCACTTAATAACTCTTCAGCGACGTTTGTTTGTGGGCGTCGTGTGTTCCCGGAAGTTACTGGTGGTATCACGTGTTTTCCACTATTCCTGCCAGTCGAGCTGGATCTTTCACTTGCTGTACTGGTACGAATTAACAGTATATAGTCTTACTTGACAACGCTTTCGTTTTGTCTTCCGACACCAAGCAGATCCCGAGCCGACTCGATTTCAGGGGGCGGCACACGCCAAATTACCACATGCCGTGACGTCGCTCTGCACTTGGCCCTGCTTTGGGTTTGGTTTCTAGCAGGAAAATGTCACTCCCCTATAATGAGTTAAAACTTTAACCCTAATTGGCCGAAAAATGGAACCCTGGCTGGAACAACGAACGCATGTAAACCTCACCGACACTGACACCAACATACATCCTTAACAATTCAATTAAAAATATCAGCTGATAAAAATTAGCGTTAAGTTACCTACGTATGATTATAACAAACTGACTCAAACGTATGCGATAACTGAGAACAAACCAAATTAGTTAACACACTGTAAGTGATAATGCGTCACAATCGCTTGAAAGCGTTATGCAGCTACGGGGCTTGGCCAGTTTACGTCTCTGCGACTGAACCATACCGGCTCAAACATAAACAATTCTCTACGGAAAATAGGTCCATATTTCAAACAAAACAGCCCCCTGAAATCCTCCGGTAACTCCAGCTATTTGTGGTTTTTAATTATTAATGCGAGCACAGACATCGTGTTTGTATAAAAATTGATTGCAGGTAACCAAAACATCAGGAATTGTGTTGTCACTTGCATAGTCGTTACTGGATTATGGATATACTGTGTATATAACTATGCTCTTCATGCAGTCGTTCAAATAATGTTCACTACAAACAGTGTTGGAACCGTCTGAACAAGAAAACCGTTGGGAAAACTTACGACAAAAGAACTAAATCAATGAGACCCCATGTTAAAATATTCTAGCCAAGTATTAGTCTTCAAATGAGGCGAAAAGAAGGACGTCACAAAACGTTTAAATTATTTATTTGTACAGTTTACTTGCACAAAGGGGTTCATATAGTTGTATTATCAATTAACATACTTCTTCGAACATGACGTCACAACACAGTACAATACAACAGAACAAAGTCAATTAGACATGTATTAGATAATGCACCGTAGCACTTTAAGCCAAAATGTTCGTCTTCAGGGGCTATGAATATATTTACATAGTAAATAAGATAATTTAATTAATGAACAGACGCAAGATGAAAGAAATGACAACCTTCTTGATTGATAATACGCAAAATTAAAAAAAACACAAGAATAGGCATTCAGGCACCTTTAAATTATAAAGCAGTTAGTACTGACCGTCTACTGACGACACAGCAACTTAGACTATCTGAACTGGTTAACTCGACCTTCAACAGTACATACACATATAGGTGATAATCTAAAGCTAAATTTTACAGGAAATTAAAACAAAAGCCGACTATTGGTAAATTATTCTGATTAGTATTTCAGGTTATTATCCAGCAGTGCGGATCAAAAAGTAATCAAGTTTTGATAATGGTACACGCATGGCAGGTAAATGACTGGACATTATTACAGATATAATATAGTCGACCGGTTATAACGCCACTGGTTTGTGCAACTCCTCGTCTATAGCGACAGATGTGGTACCAATTAATTCCTCACTGTTAACCACACCATTATATTCCTTGGTTAGAACGACACTCATTTATAACGACACAGGACACTCAATCCCTTTCATGTCATTACAAATTATTTCCACTATAGCTACATAACGGAACGCAATTTTGAAAATAGTCACACTAATCTGCAATTTACATGGAGTTTTATCGTGATTTGAATTATACGAAATAGGTCTTTGGGACAACGAAAAGTTCCTACATCTTAATAAATTTTAAAATATGGTGCCGTGCTGTCCGAACTTGAACAGTTTAGTATGGTGCATATGATCAAGAGCTGAACCTGATGGTTTGAAACATGTCAGGTCTCATTAGTTAGTGTGTATCTTTCATTTACTGCACTCTGATGGTTACGGAAATACCGGGTGGCGCACTCAAAAGCAGCTCTTACCCGCGCAGTCTTTTGTTAGTTAGTTGATTTAACGACGCTAGGAGTAATTAAGGGTAGGCCTATATATGGGAGAAGAATTGGATAATAATGATTAGGAAAGGCGACCAGAAGCCAGTCGCCTAATTTAGGGCACGGTCTCTACATTTGCCTGGAGGGACTGAGGAAAACTATGAAAACCCTCAGTCAGGATGATGATCGGTATCCCGGCTAAGATTCGAACCTGATATATCCCGATCACGATCAGAAGCGTTACCACGTACTGTGACCTACACTTGTTACGGTGGTAAAGGTAAAACAGGGTGGAGTTTTGGGTGTCCACGCCATGACAGCATATAGGTGAAAAAGGAGTACAGCTCCATTCGTTCATAACCTCAGTACTGCATGGAGGTGATGGGTGAACTTCACGTTCCGGCCGCTTTACCTCCAGGTAAGGACGCCGGTACCCGAATGGCTGGTTGGTGGGCTCCAGAACCAATCTGGACGTTTTTGAGAATATATCTCGCATTTGCCAGGCCTGGAACCCTGGACCGTCCAGACCATAAATAAATCGTTGTACCGACTATGCTATCCTGGTTCCTCATATTATGGTGATCAAGACACTAATTATCAAACTGAAAGGTGGATAGGAAAAGGAAAATTCTGTGTACTTCCTGGATTGTAACTCAAACACGATGAATCATGACATTGTAATCTTAGAGGTGGGACCAACGCTTGGGAGAAAGGGGTTACTATGTTCAACCGAAAACAAATTTAAACGCTCGCTCCAAGGAAATTTTTGAGCAGACTTCTGATACCAAGGTTAATCCATATTCTTTCTGTTGTGTCGGTGACGAAACACGGAAGTACACATTAACTTCGCCCACACAGTGCATGTAACGTGTGAAAAAGGATGCTGGGAAAGCAATAACTTACTGCGACAGTAATAACAACGAACTGTCTACGTACTGCAAGTGCAGTTAGTGAAGGATCACATTGCATCTGCGACGTGACGTGAGAAAGGTCACAACATTCTACTGCTACTCGTTACTGCCTGGAGTTTCTGATTCAAATCTTGTTAAGCTACTGAAAAAAACAGTTCAGAATCGTCACTCTTAAACATCTGAAGATTTCCAGGGTGAATCCCTCTCTGAATGTTTGAAGGTATCAAACGTACAGGCACACCTGTCAATAAAACAAATTTGAGAGTTGGCGGTGATACATGAAGACAATGTAACATGAATACATTACAAATATATAACTCACTTTTACGAAATGTGTTTTCTAAAGTGACATTTCGTCTAGTGAGCTTAAGCCTTGGGAAACACCGACAGGTATGTCAAGGCTGACAGCGCCGCAAGCCGTCACCTCCCCGCCTCCCCAAACGACGTACGAAGTGAACCAAAAGTGTACTGACTTGGACCATAAGATATGGGCAGTAGACTCTGACGCAGGGCCGGCCCGACATATTTGGGTGCCCCGGGATGGCCAATAATTTCGTGCCCCTTAAAACCGATATTCTTTGAAATTTTTTCGGTCTGGGACAGGGTTGGCAAACTTTTAGCGGGCGCGTGCCCAAACGGCCGACAGTTTTAGGAGAAATTCTTCCATGTGTTGAAGTCCGAGTTTACTAGCACTACATTTCTGACTAATCCAGTGACTTCTTTGCACCCATCATAGGCGTAACTTTGGGAGGGGCGGGGGGCACCGGGGGACAAATGCCTCCCAGATATTTTTCTACCTTGGAATAGTTTTTATGGCCACTGAGTTGAAGAGGGGCAAATAAACAATTGGGGTGACAGTGGGGGGAAAGGGGTTTGTGTGTATATTACGGGATGGATCTAAACAACCTTCTCCTTTTTCTAAATTGCCTCCTTCGTAAATTAAAGTTCCCAATACCCATGGTCCATTTTGCCTCCCCCCCCCATGGTTAATGGCAAGTTACGCCTATGGCACCCGTCATGGGTTGGAGCCCCGGGAAGCAGCCTGGCTGGCCCACACTTTAGTCCGTCTCTGCCCTTACGCACAACTGTCCACTGGAGCAGAACCGGCCATTCGTTACGTAGACAGAAATTTACCGCAACTACCGATCACAGAAGTGTTAACAACGCTAGATTTCTCCCTTTGGCTGTTCATGTACAGTATAAGTATGACTTGTGAAATTATGTGTGAAGCTGAACGTTACGTCCAGAGTGGGAGCCCTCAAACTCCTTCACTCCGCTAACCCGTATTCTAGGTAGATGCAGTCAGCAAACCACCTGCAATCTCATATGGTGTAACATTCCACATACTGTTCCCAGTGATTTTTGAACAATAATATCCCGCAAAAGGTTTTCATGACACGAATCGTGTCATAAATACGATACATTCATTGAAAGCATTTTTTAAACTAATATTTCCTCTCTAAATTAGTTTTATATTCTTAGATAGGATTGTACTTCGGTTCAATGGGCAGGAATAAGTGCTCGCAATAAAACTCAGAAGTTGAATTGAAAATAAACGACAAGAGTAATAAACTGGTAAATATAAAATATTTCAAACGCTAGTAACAGGCAGTATTAACGACCATAACAAAATACCAAATTCGCGGTTTTCAAATGACAATGACGCAACCCACGAACATGTTTTTAAATACGAGGGCTGCTGGCCTGAATTTGGGTTTAGGCACTGTAATGCGATGAAAGTCCTGTATTATCGACTGCTTTTATTTTCATGGTTTGGCCTGTAACCTCAATAGAACACTGCTCTATTCACTAATTTTTGTCGACTCTGTTCTCATTTTCTGTAGATTTACTAGAATTGTGCTTTAAGAAAAATCTATTTTTGACTCGTTGAAACTTCGGTTATTCGCCACTTATTCATTCATTACAGTTTTTACGCGAAAACCACGGAAAATCAAACGGGTTTTTGAAACCCAGTGCTCTACAGAGAGACATTTACAAACTTCATGTCCCTGTCCATTTTTCTGCAGTATACTCATCCCAGCGAGACATTTGGTTCAAAAGCACTGCCTGCCCACTTAAGTCTGGATCAGTGAAACAAATCTCTCCCACCAAACCCACATACATTTTTACTTCGTTGCTTTTCACCGATAGAAATTATGACCTGTCTAGGAAGCATGATGGGGAAGTAAGCTGCCTTTAAACAATCACGATGGAAGTGTAGGCATGATATCTTCAGCAGTTCTTGAATTATTTCACCCGTACAGACGGACAAACGAACGTTCGAATGGGCATACTGACCGACGGACTTAACTGGGAAGGCCGAAGGGAGGCGAACATGCTTAAACTGGAATGAAGACGGCTAAAGATTATAGTGGGTACCTATTTCTTGCGTGGGTCGGGTAGCTCAGTCGGTATAGCGACTGACCACGGGCTGGACAGTCCGGGATCGAATCCCGGTGGGGACGAGATTTTCCGCCCCTGCAGACCGGCCCTGGGGCCCACCCACCTTCCTGTAAAATGGGTGTCGGGCCTTTCCCGGGAGTAAAGTGCAGCCGGGGCGTGCTGCTGACCACTCACCCCCTTCTAGTGCCGCGGTCATGGAAGAGTAAAGCTATACCTCTACCCACCCTCTGGGTCACACCGGGCTTGTAACGGGATCACTTTACCGTACCTACTTATTGCAGGACAGAATCGGTTTTACATACACACTGGAGTAGCAAGACATTCCCAGCATTGGCACAACGTGCTGGCGACATAGGGCGAGATTGGACTAATCTGTTTTGTGTCACTTTCATATCTGTGGGATTGTGCAATGAAAAACTGCTTTTGAGTTACATAGTGTGCTGGTAATCTAAGAGCAAGGACGGACAATTTAGATTCTTATAATTAAAAAATTTGTGTACGTCCATGTTCGCACTTCCGCGGAGCACATTCCGTTTTCAGAAGCTAATGGCAACTCAGTTATTTAAAAAAATCACCTGCCTTTTATAACTCTTATGGGCCCCAAAATTTCATCATTTTCACACGAGTCCGCCAATTGGCCTCCATCCCGGAGCCAGATTAATCCAGCCCACAGCCTCACACCTTTTTTCAAAGAATTCACCCAAACCATGCGGGTCATTTCGCAAGTGCTAATTTTGTTACGTTCAGGGTTGTTACTACCTCATCCCGAACTCCAATATGGAAGCCCACACCCTGTCGTCTGTTCGCGATGGATTTTTTTTTAATATCTACTCGAAGCTGCCCTCCACAGGCCAATCTGACAGGCAGTCCTCTCCATCGGCAATCTGCGGACGTGTCATGTCGTAGTGACAGCAAAACCAGTTAATACGATGTACACGAAAAATCCCTAAACTTTTTGGAGTCTGTAAACAACCCTGATCAAAACAGTGGGGACTTTTCGATTCCACTTGCTGGTTACGCTCACAGTTATAAATATAAACCTAATTAAAGAAGAAGAAGAAGGAAAAAAAAAGAAAGTTGACAAAGTTATTGCTCTCCTTTCCGCGTCCACCCCTCACCCCCCTAAACAGAGATCTTGCCCCCCCTCCATCCACCGACCACGCTCTGACACACCACACTACTAGCCAGCCTATGCATTACAAATCCAACTGGTGAGCGTCATAGTTCCTAGCACTGTTTGTGGACATTATCATTTACAACAGCCAAGCAGCATTTATGCAGTAAAATATCCATCCATCATAACTTTAAAAGTATGGAACTGGTGACAAGAACAATTTAATCTCTGTGAGGGTAATAATAATAATCATCATCACTGACAGTATCAGTTCGCGCTGCAGTGTGCCACAGAGATCAGCAACCAATTTGATGGCTTCACGGCAAGATTGTCTGCGAGCGTTCGGTAAGTGTGATCTTCCATAAGCCTGTTATCAGTAAATGATAAACTCTATTCGATTAATCATGCCCAGCCTTCCCTCTATATATGTGCAGTATTTGATGGAGTGCTCAGTCCCTTTTATCTTCGCTAAACGCACGGAATGTTTCTCAGTTCATGTGTGACGCTGCGTAACGTCTCCGTACTCTGCTGATAAGTAATAGTGAATTTTATCAGTGCTTTGTGGCGATAAAACATTATCTACTAACACGTGGCGTTTTATGTTTATACCGCTTCAATAGCTGTCAATCTAAGTTAGGCTAAACTTTAAACGCTAGCTATAAAATTTGCAAATCATCAACTACACTTGCTGAAACTATGTTTATTTTAGTAGTTCAGTAATAGATACTGAATGATCAGTAAACGAATTACTGTTAGTACACATTTTCTTTAAAAGTGGAGGTTATAATTCCCTATTTTCATAGTTAAATTCCGTGTAACCTTTTTAACATCCCGAATTAACTCAAGGAATCCGAAATAAAAATGTTGACATTAATCACGCGTAGTCACACAAATGGTATGTATTGGCAAGGATAGTAATAGATGGACTTTTCACAAATTGTGTAATACAGCATCTAATGTAACAGGTTTGAATTAATATTTATTCTGGAATAATACCTTACATGTAAATACACTTCGCGGGGAATATGCGAATATTTGCAGTGTCAAAGGAGGTGATAAACACAACACTCACTGCTTTAAACACATAAAACGAATGTTATATTTCTGCCCCGCAAAATTTTACTTGAATTAGATGGTCCAAAATTCGCTGTACTTACTTTAAACTTCTGTTTTGAAGTGTGTTTTTAATTTTAATTTTCAAGTGGCGTAAGTACCGCCGTGTGTGCTGCTACTCACTTACAGGACGTGAGAAAGTGATAAGTTTAATTCTATCACACGTGAAATGTTGTAAATGTTTCTACCTTAAGTTTAGCCACGATTTTATAGTTTCTGTAATGTCCACCTCGTTGCTTTCTCGTGAAGTTTGACCCTTTGTAGGCCTTCAGGAACTGTGCGACATTATTAAAGCTAAGAAACGTGCTGTCGACGGAGTTCGTGTCACTTCTTGAACATCCACGTTACCGCTTCCTCGTGAAATTACACACGGTGTAGGCCACAGTCTGTGCAACATTGTAGCACTAGGGAAAGTCATGCTGTCAACGTGGTTCCAGCACTGATCACAGTTTCACACGTTCCCCGCTAGGCCACCATCAGAAAGAACACAACCTACCTGCTCTAACTGTACCTCCCATAATTTGGAGGAAAGGCCCAGAAGTATCGTCCTTAGAGCGTGAAGCACCACTTGCAACTCTTGAATTCTAACCACGAACTAACGAACAATTATTATCAAGCACACCTCCTTTCTCCCTCATCCCCTGTATCCCCTCTTCTTTGTCCGATTACCACAGCAGCCAGCTTGAAGATAAAGACCTATGCAGCCATGAAGCATGTGTGTTGGGGCGGGGAGAATTATCTGAGCCTACTGTGATAAGATTCGATATAAGCCTATGTACGGACTGGCGTCCAACAACTAGGGGAAGGTGATAAGCCAAAGCCCCTCTACTGTGCCTGCTGTTAAAAATGGTTTCAGTGTGTCATGTTATGGATCGTTTTGCTAAAAATTCTGATTATGAATGCCGCAGCTTCAGACTGATGCCACTTCTTAGTACCAGGACCTTTAGAAAGAGGATGTCATAGCGGTCTGAAATCTTCAGACCGAGGATGGGGACAGCTGGTATGGTTCCGTGAACTCGGCAATGAAGCCGATAATAACGCTGCGAAAAGTAGGGATGCTCATCATTGAACAGGTGACAGATTTTAGAGAAGAGCTCGGCTCCTAGGCGTTAGTAAGAGGAATGTGTCACACTGGTCCCAGACATGCTCAGATGCACCCTTATGCCAGTGCTAACCAGCTTAATGATTTCATTATTATTTTCTTTCCTTACTTGAATAGGGTGATCGAAAACATCGTTATTTGTTCAACGTGAGACGTTTTACGCGTCTGTAGCACCTTGTTCTAATACGGCGTAAGTTCTTGTTTCGAATAGTTAAAATAAGCTTATGTGGTTAACTTTGGTTTCTGGCTTACGGTTTAAGAAATGGCAGATATAAAAGGAACAGACATACAAACTGGGATGGAGTTTTGATTTGCGCCAGGACTTCTTACCGGTCTCAAAGTCCTGGTCTTCCGTATGGGTATATCAAGTTTGCTTGACAGCCAGACTGTAGTGAAGTGTAACCTGCTTCTCAGTTTTATAGGAACAAGACAGCCATGGTCGGGCGTGTATGTGGTCATTGCATGTCCGTGTGTACACCCCCCTTCCCCGCCCCGAAAATAAAATAGAAACAGATTTTCATATTGTCTTGTAAGTTGGCATCAATGTCACAGGATCTTCTCCCACTTCAGACTTTTCCACTTTCGTACCTACAAATTCCCTGCCAGGTTGAAGATTTGGCTGCTATCTGAGATGGCAACCACATTAGTGGCGTGCAAGGTAAAACCTGAATTATGTCTGGTGATATCTTTGAAGAAGTGCAAGAAGCGACCGCGTAAATGTTTGTTTATTTTCACCCAGATTTTCGCGCTTAAGCGGAAAGAACACGAACCGGACAATCAGGAAATAGGTTAAGGCCTAAACACCGTCCAGAGTCGTACCTTCACAAACCAAGCTTCCTGTTTACTGTCCTAGAGGTCATGTGTGAGAAACGAAACATCCGTAGTCATGCGTTTGAACAGAACGAAATAATTTTCCACCCGAATTAATACTTCGCTCGCATGGCATTGCCTGTGATTCCCAGTCTGCAATTGGAAGCTACACAACAAAGACAGGTACCAGTCATGGAACAGTATCTGGTATTTTGTCTCCTCTGGAAATTGTACGTAATCGACTGTTTCAGTAATAGGCGTAGCTTGTATGGTGTATTTTCCAAAGTTTCAGCTCTGTCAAAACAAAAGCCTGGACCCGATCCATTTCAAACTAACACAGCCGATTTCCAAGGTGGCCACGTGTAGTGTTTCCATTAGAGAACTCTGTGACTTCACTAGTTGCTGGCTCACTGACATTGTAATCAGTCGTCCAACCAATCAGCCACACAATGTGTTCCATGACGCATTTTCTTTCGAAAAAAAAATCGCAGTAGCTTAGTGCGTCACGAAGTTCACAGATTTTTGCAGAACTTGTAGGTTAGTTGCTGTTGTCGCAGATGGACAACAGCTAACCTCATCTTGAAACATGCCTATCCAGTGAAGTTGTTTAATTACCTTACGACACTCGACGTGTGATGAGACGAAAGTGGACCTTCACGCAGTCCATGAACAGAATGAAGATACGACCGGTAAGGCAGTCGACATAACTGAAGTCTAAACCTATCTGCATGGAATCAAATTTATTTGAAAAATTTTAAAGTCAGTTCTTCTTTCTGATTTTCAATTTTTGTTTAGATTATTCTAAATATCTTTCCTACTGTTACAGACGGGCTGCAGGCTGTAGTAAGTGCTTGTGGGAATTCGACAAATATGAGAATTATGAGCCATGTTATCAAGCTGTCACTCTCACACCATCTGAAGGTTTGGTGACGGTGCAAGTCTGAGTTGTGGTCATACTGTGTTGCGATACCGCATGCTTATAATGATGATGATTCCTCCGAAATGCTGCTAACTTCGTATGAAACTACACGGCGTTATAAACCAGAAGACCACAACCGACATCGTTGTCATTACCACCACCTCCATTAACAACATTACCACTCTTGACCTGCTTCGGATACAAAGACTGACGCTTTTTCTTGAGGTATCCCTCTACCTCCGTTTGAATTGAGATAGCAGCTTCTGTATTGTTTTCATATATTCTCGTTCGAAGTGTTCCAGCCATATATTCTATACATGTATGGTCAGAGTATGCTTTTTTTCAAACTATATTTAATATAATAATAAAAACACTCAACTAGATGCAACAATAACAAATTTTATGGATAATTACAATCAGCTCAACATGTTTCGGGCGATAATTTCGCCCATCCTCAGGAGCACTAGACTGTGTTTACAGCTTGTGGTATAATGCACCGGCGATGCTGCCTGCACGCAGCACGCAGCAACGCCGGTGCATTATACCACAAGCTGTAAACACAGTCTAGTGCTCCTGAGGATGGGCGAAATTATCGTCCGAAACATGTTGAGCTGATTGTAATTATGAATAAAATTTGATGTTGTTGCATCTAGTTGGTTGTTTATATTACTGTATCAATGATACACGGTCACACAAACATCAAATTTATTTTTAATATATTCGTTAGATCTGTAATTCGTCAGTCTGTACCCAGAGATCTCCCCCAAGAAACCCATTTCTACAGGCCCCATTCCTCAGTGAAACTTCCAGCATCTCTCACATGGTCTCTGATCAGTACGTCTTTTACCGATATCAAAACAGTCAGTTACACTAGGCCTATAAAGAGGTGCGAATTTATCATATGATTATTGGCAGGAATTGCTTACGCGTCAAGTGATAACGAAGACTATTTGAGATACAATATCACATTCACGAAACTGTTGCATGACGTCATATCGCTCTGAGTACTGAGTTAGTAGACGCGCCGTGACGCTTGTAAGATAGTCCACGTAATCTAATAACTATGGACATATGATGCCTGTGTAGGTCAGCATATTTATGACTACCTTCATTCATAAATGTAAGATCGTTTTGTATTTCGTAGAATCAGATATTTATATTTGCATGTTGAGGTGGTGTTGCGATGAACTTGCAGTTATGAATAAAGACTGACCACTGTGTAGTCTCATCTTGTTCAGCATAGTTGCGGGTCTTCATTCCCAACAGCTGGAGTATTCACTGCTACTCCGGCACGTACAGTATACTAAACTTGATGACGGGGAAATTAACATTTAAATGTTGCCTGGAAGAGGCCTCATTTGGCAAATCGTTCGGTTATTTGCCGACGGTGTAGTAAACTGTAGCGGTTGTACTAAAATCACATTTGCTTGTGTGAGGGAATGATTACTTGTGACGTCATCTTTTGAGGAACTCGCTCGGCTGGGCAGGGCGTTTTGTCATCTCCACAGCAGCGCGCCAGCAGACGTTATGCGTAGCCAGCCGAATTAATTTCACACTACCCAAATCGCCCAAGTTGACTTGTCCTTTCAGGTTTTCCTTTTATATATATACAGGGTGTTTCACGACTTTAGGGCATAACTGCAGGAGGTGATTTCCTAGGTCTTTGTGATCAAAAAAGTTCATATAAACATGTGTCCGATTTTGGACGGTTACGGAGTTA
>Ga0123352_10014355_pt1 | contig 12614 bp, 3 predicted proteins | sample TergutLab28metaG_FD_89700 | JGI IMG/M metagenome (GOLD analysis project Ga0123352, IMG submission 89700) | Labiotermes labralis P1 segment gut microbial communities from Petit-Saut dam, French Guiana - Lab288 P1 | ecosystem: Host-associated > Arthropoda: Insects > Digestive system > Gut ... | reverse complement strand
GTTTTGCCTAACAAAAAGATAAAGTAACTAGTTTTGCCTAACAAAAAGATAAAGTAACTAGTTTTGCCTAACAAAAAGATAAAGTAACTAGTTTTGCCTAACAAAAAGATAAAGTAACTAGTTGTGTTTTGCCTAACAAAATCGGGAGATTTGATTCGTTTCATGGTGGCTGTAGAACTTGTTTTATTAGAGTTGAATTTCCCCATTGAAAAATGAGGAGAAGAAACTGTTTGACACCTGATTACGTGGAGTTTGTCCCCAACGACTCCTACTTGCGAAACATCTTTATGAATTACTATGCACAAATGCAGGCATGTGTTCGCTGTGCTAAATTGCCGTTCTCAACCAAATGTTTGTAAAAAAACAACAGTGAAGTTGTGCCTATGCACATAATGAGAGCATATGGGAGTGTGTGGGTGTAAATTCCCTCACTCTTAATCTTGCCACTAGACAGAGGCAAGTGTCAGAATCACACTTCGAACGCCTTAAATAGGAGGAAAAGACGCCGGTACTAATTAAACAGGAAGGTGTACGAACTCAGAAATGGTCTGAACAAAGTTTCTTGCTCATCCCGGGAATCGAACCGTGATTTCGCAGCTGTCCACCTTAGTTACTGTGCTGACTGAGCTAACCCACCTTCAAGTGTGTGTTATTCGCTTAAGTCATAGTATTTTCTCTTTTACGTCATATGTAATTCAGATCCAGTTTAAGGGATCCTTATATAAAGAAAATCTTTCAACAAAAGCAGTTCCTTTCGCGAAATGCCTAAAGATCAGAACCTTCCGTTTTTTACAGTCTGGCACACAGGACTTAAATTAGCTCCCTTTCATGTTGTAGCAAACGGTTTTTATTCTGTTAAACATCTGATGATCTGAAATTGAGAAGCACAAAATTTCGTCACAGTCAATCTACATTTTCACTGATATAAAAAGATAAAGCAGTCCCATTACAGGCCTGGACAGGCCCAGAGGATTCCAGGAAGTTAAGGTTCCCAAATATCGTGACAACGGTACAGCATGGTGGTAGGTTGTCAGCCTTACGCACCGGCCGTCTTTACCACCAGGAAATACTCCTGGTACTCATTTCTGTTAGAGGCTGAGTCGGCCCCAGGGTCATAGTGCGATCGGAGGGATTGGGCCAATGAAAAATCCACTGAAACCAGCTGGGTTCGAACCAGCGACCTTCGGATTTGTAGCACAGCACCTTAACCAATGTGCCACCGCGGTCCCCCTTTCCACTGATATATCAATGACAAATATTGACATTTAATAAATGCCCTTTACGGAATTAGACAGATGTCGACATTAATCACATGTTTACTGCATCGAACAAGAAACGTATTTTGTAACGGAAGCTGGGCATGTTTATGTGGGAGGTTATACGAAAGAAAATTTTCAGATTTGCTACAGGGACTATAAATTTCGATAAAACCGAAATATTCTCTTGAATATTTATAGAATATATCGATATTATTGCGTGTATTCCCAGGCTTAACAAGATTTTCATTCATTTATTTATTTCAGAAGAAAAAGTAGTCACCAGTGAATCCTCAAACATCGATTGCAAGGATTCAATTAACGTAAAGGAACAAAGCCATATTCTTCACCAATCCAATCTCTTTTTTCTCGTACCCAGACGAAGGGTTATATATCAAAGCTGCAGATAAAAGTTTCAGAAATAAAATAAAATAAAGTGGCTTTGTGCCAAGCTGAAAGGATTCTGCTACTCTCCGTTAAATCAAAACTTCGTGTGTGTGTGTGCGGAAGTTCGGACCACAAAATACATTTAATAAATTTTATGTACTTTTTGTTTGTTTCTCATGCTAATTTCACTGAACACACATTTGTCAACAGCCATATTTCTTCAATGATCTTAATCAAAATAAGTGTCTTCCTTAAATAGATGACCATTTGTATAATGTCGTGTGTTCAAATGAAAACAGCCATCGCCATTAAGTTTCGAAATACCGTTGCATGTAGACGCCTTACATGTTTTAACCTTGAATTTTAATAAACTTCGCCATCAATATAGCAAATGCTACTTGAATTAATTGTAATGTTGATTAATAATCTTTCTGCCTGTGCAGGTCATTTTTGGGAAGGGGTTTAAAACGCAAAACGGCTTCCTCCTCTCAGATTTTCTAACTTAAGGTTACACTGTTTAGAAACTGTTAATGAATAAATAACGGATTAAATAAAACAGTCGCTTTATTACCGCCTCTCCGCAAACCATTGTCTATTAAGCAGCACACGATTTTGGAACAGTCAGTACTATGCGTGATCGATATAACCAATTACTGTATAGCGTTTGCAGCAACTAGAACCTGGCTGTAGGGACAGAGGGCTGTAAAGCCGCTATTACACGGGCGGTGTGCAGCACTTACCTCTTTTTCAGGGTTGACCAGTATCTAATGTCCTTATAGCACGTAAACGTGTGCATTCATTAGTATCCTAACGAATGTAATGACATTTCTATCTAGTTTCGTCTAATAATTTGGCTCTGTAATTTAAAATGTGGGCAGCGAGTTCCATAACGCAGTGCCATAACTTGCTGAGGAATGTTTGCTCTATTTGCAAGGTTTAACCTCCATATTTGTCTTGGATGAAGGTCATTTATACGTTAGCCCAGACAGTTTGTTCAATAACATTTTTAAAATAAGATAAATAGCCTTTACGAAGGTCCATTAAGTTCTATAACAATACGTCTACATACAATTAAGTTTCACGAAAGAAAAGGTTGTTTTAACTGAAAAAAATATTAACCAAAATAAAACTGCAGGATAACATGTATTCAAAGCCTGCCGTCTAGCCTCACAAAAAAGGGTCCATAGTTTAGACACTCTTTTATTTCCTGAGAGACGGAGGCATATGGGCGACAGGAACAAGTCTTTTTTTCTTGAATACACTTAGAAAACAGGCTTACAAGAAACACTTATCTTATTTGATAAGTATTAATGGTTTGTAAGAGAGATTTTCAGCTGCAATAAAAATATAAATCTAAAATTTAATCATTAAACAAAACGGGAGCCCTGGCTTAAAAACAACAGAAAAATATACATCTTCCACAAACCTAACCTTAAAGAAAGCAGGGATTAAGACAGAAGCGAAGGAAGAATGCGGTTTGGAAGTAAACACATACAGCTAGGGATACGGTGGTGCCATTAATCCAAAATTAACATCGACAACAGTCTATGAAACTCTCATGTGAAACATTACGAAATTCACTAACCTGTCTGTGAATAACAGAAAACAGAAGTTTTGATGTTTTGCTGACCGTGCATCTCAATATATTTATCTCATTAATTAACCAACTTGATGCACAAACTTTTTGTTTTAAAGAAGTTTATTTCATGCCTCTACATGTTTCGAGCACTATGTGCTCATCATCAGGAGGTCAAAATTGTATTATAAAATGCCTCAGCATTGTGTTCAATGACGAACATTTATTACAAGCAGTACTGTGAATTATGGTCCCGCAACACAGATTCAGTCTTTTATTCAGACCGGTGAAAGACGCCGAAATCAATGAGAAGTCTCATTGACGTGGCCTACAAGCATAGATGTAAAAAAGGTAAAGGTAAAGCAGTCCCGTTACAGGCCTGGAGTGGCTCTGAGGGTTCCAGGAAGTTAAGGTTCCCAGATTTCATGACAACGTCACAGGATGGTGGTAGGGTTGTCAGCCTTACGCACGGGCCGCCTTTACCCCCAGGATATCCTCCTGGTACTCATTTATGTTAGCAGCTGAGTCGACCCCAGGGCCATAGCGCGATCGGAGGGATTTTACGGCACTGAAAAAGTCCAATGACAACAGCTGGGATCGAACCAGCGACCTTCCGATTTGTAGCACAGCACCTTAACCACTGTACCACCGCGGTCCCCACAAGTATAGATGTTGTGACTGAAATATGCAACCACGTCAAGCGACATTAGAAAATTACATTAAGTGCGTCAGATAAAATAGCTTAGTGGCAGAATATCAGAACCTCTGCTGTTTTTAACACCAGAAGTGGTTTTATAAATATCGATAGTGAACGCCACGAACAGGCATGAAAATAAATTGCAAAGAAAGAACCACAGAACGTTTAGTTATTTTCATCAAAATAAGAATTTGCTGACACACAGTTTTTACGCAGTCACAGTTTTTGCATCTACCTGATAACTCTTGTAACAAGAATTACATACATTTTTTAAAGTTATCGTACTCTGATTTACCAGGCTAAACCAAGTCTAGTACTACTCCAACCACAGAAGTTCGTACAGGTGGCAAGCTGCCATTATTGATAATAAGAAACTGGAAACCAAAATATGATATTCGTAAGAAGTTTACAGAAAATCTTGTAACTGTTTCAAAAGATGTTTCTCTACCAGTCAGACGCTTCAAAAACAATGCAACACGCCTTCCTTTCTTTAGACTAAGACAAGGTAGCTAACAATTGGCATTTTTATTACGTCATTTCCCGCTTGTTTCCATGAATATAATGTACATATCTCAACTTTAAGCCCCTGTGTTAATAAAGTCACTGTCAAAAACGTCTAATTATGCAGCTCACTCTTTGTTAACCATACAAAGAAGAAAGAGTTGCAGCGCGACACAGGGGACTGCGCTTTGACAGTATCAGCCGAAGTGTCAGGCACTCCCCAGTAGGTTTTGCAAAGAGAAAGGCACCGCGAAAGGATGCGGTATACATTGCTTTTGTCACAGAATGTTTGTAACTGCGATACACATCGTCACAGGGTCTCTGTGAATCCGGTGAACCTTACTTTGCTGTCGTCATGCAGGTATATAGTGGGTGGGGGGAGGGGGGGACGTAATCTGTATTTTGTGAAAAATTAGACATTATAAACTTAAGTATTAATATAGTCGGTCAACAATTCACACCACAATACGAATAAAACCAGATATTTCAAATAATAAATAAATAGATATTAAAATCGTAATTTACGAGCAATTAAGTACACATATTATCTTAATACAAAATATTTAAAATTTATGTAAATTTTCTCGATGATCATATATCACGGATATGTTATTTGAACACATATCTGAATGGCTGGCCTATCTGAAATTAGAAGCACATCTCTTTCTTCTGTCGTATCCCTGCGGATGGTGCCGTGCGACGGCACCATCCGCACCGTACACACGACCTACGCAGCGGCTCTCAAGACCACCACCCATCCAAAAACTCGGTGCAGAAAACCCACGGCACCAACCGCACCGTAAACATGACCTACGCAGCGGCTCTCAAGACCACCACCCATCCAAAAACTCGGTGCAGAAAACCCACGGCACCATCCGCACCGTACACACGACCTACGCAGCGGCTCTCAAGACCACCACCCATCCAAAAACTCGGTGCAGAAAACCATATGTTGCAACTCAACATCTAATGCTCCTGATGATGGATATGTGCACCCGAAACATGTCGAGCTAAGAATACATCAATAAAATTACCTAGTTGCATCAATCTGGCATTTCATATTATTTCGTGAGGAAGATGCACGGTCAAACAACCCTCAAGTTTTCTTTAGAATCTCTGATCATACTTCATGCAATGAAGAAACATAAAAAACGCTCCGCTAACACATTGTATGTCTAAGTGTTCTTTTTTAATACACTGCTACAAACCCACTTGGCATTCTTAGAAGGTAGGCCGACATGACTTCAGCTTAACAAATTGCATTTTCTCTTTCTAAACTCTTGTCATGAACTAAGGAATCTACAGTACAATTCAAAATAACTAAATGTACACAAGCTTCGATTAAATACAAACCCTATGTGTACCAACATTCAAATATCACAGAAAACTGAACTACGAACTTTGGTAACAAAATAACAGACGTTTCAATAACTCGAATGACCTGTTTTATTCATGATTTTAGGTCCCCATAGCGACGTCTATAAAGATCTGCGTCTTCTGTGGCGCTACGCTGCCTTGACTGTTGAATAGTAACGTCCGTCTTCAGACAACAGCAATCCAGTCTTGGACTGAACGAAGCTGCCAAGACCCCGAATATGAAGACAGTACGTCTGTAGTTATGTATCGATAACGAATAACATCCTAAGAGTTGGAATATTCAGCAGCCTTCATATTATACGATAACCGTTTGAGATTCTGACCTGCTACTACATCGTGAATCATGCTGTTACACTGATATGTTCCGGAAATGCGAAGTTACTAGGTCAGAGCAGGGCAGGCATAATTGGAGGGTCAGCCTGCCGATTATATAGAATGCTGGTTTGTGTCACTGTGTCTTTCGATCGGTTCTGCTTTTACTTACACATTTACGCAGTAGGTCAGTAGTTAATAAAGAGCCACAAGAAGAAAATTTATTGCTTGTGAAAACGTGACAGGGGAGTTTCATCAATATTGACTCTTCAAACTACGAATAGAAGTAAAACAGATGAGAGGAATTAGTTTAGTAAAACACAAAGGTAAATCTGGCCGCGTGTGCATAATGAGGGTATAAGGGAGAGTGACAGTACAATTGCGTCATTTTAACCTCGGCGCTATATAGAGGCGAGCGGTCAGCTGCATGTTTCGGCTTCTAGGACCATTACTGGGTCCCACAGCCCATTTGACTACTTACAGCATAGAAAAATATTTTACCCGCTTTTAGAATCGTTCCCATATTCCCCTACTGCCCAACTTGTGGCCAAGCAACTATTCTTACAGAGCTATGCCAAATGCTGGAAGTGTTTAGCTTAAAGTGATATATCTCATTCGTTTCTTATGGAAGAATAACAACGCTCTCAGCACAACTGTATAGCTCCCAGTTCACAGACATCAAAGTGCAGCAGAATACCTAGAATCAGATGCTGCAAACTACGTAAACTTCGACCTCTGTGAGCTTACATCAACACAGCTACTGAGTACGCATGTGTGTAATTATCACCTCAAATAACACTTCCTGAAGCAAATAAGAACTTCACTGTACACCTGTTGGGTAACACGTAACCTTACCGGGTGATATAAACAGACCAACTCCGCAAAATTATATTAAAGTTTCTATTTTTCCAATATAATTATCTGAATCCTGAATAAATATCTGACATAGGTAGGTGGGAAGGAAGAGATAGGGTGAAACTGAGTTTGTAGAAACGGAGGGATATTACAGCTTGGACAGAGGTGTGAACTGCTACAGTACCGAGTGTACGAAGAAGCGCGTGCACAGTAGGTATTTACAGACGCCAACAAAATCAATCAACACATAAATATTAACATATTTAAATCACCTTCTGTGTAGCGATCTTGTGCCAGCAGTGCGAGTAGCAATTTCAGACACAATATTTTGGGTCTCCCTGTTGTGCTAGATAGCGACCCGTGGCTGAAACGTTTTCCAGTAATTCCATTAGACAGCCTTCAAATCATCCCGCCACACACCCCTCTGCCCCGCTGCGCATTTACCCTTGCACGACTCTCTCTCTCTCTCTTCCCCTCCAACCCGCCATTTCGTGCATCCATCGTTTTAAACCCTCAAGCGAATTTGCCCTTTCTGCCAGCCATTGTGAATATGACGGGAAATAGCTCATGACCTTTTGACCCTCACCCTTTTCCCTCGTTTCACAATCCGAATAGCACTGACATGGCTTCCGGAATGACGTAGAAGTAGACTTCCGCACAGAAACCAAATGGACCGTTGCTTGTCGCACGTATATTCGTTCTAAGAGACTTCTTTTGTATAAAAAAGACACCGACGTGCCCCACAATAAATGTTGCATTAGAACTGTAGCAGGCAAGAGCAGCTCTGTGACAGAACTGTCGTCCAAATACACCTGGATAAGCATTTATTGCTAAAAATTACGGTGCATTAATCTCGACTGAAGGGTGGAAAACCATATAAAGTGGTTCATTATGACGGTCAAACATGTCGATTCACAACTCACATCTCATTTCGCACAAACTGCTAATGTCAGAATAAAACGTACTGAATAATTTAACGTAACAAATACAAGCTAAAACTTTCGGCATGTCAGAACAAAACTGGTGGCTGCAAATATGCTTAGATACCAATTTGATGCGTACTGGACTGTGCATCATCTTGATAACTGAAGAATAAAATCCAACTATATGCCACTTATTACTTTATTATGCTTATGTTAGGCTCAACATATTTCGGGCACCATTATGCCCATCATCAGGAGCTCACGACGATAGCGTCATGAGCTCCTGATGATGTTAGGCTCAACATGTTTCGGGCACCATTATGCCCATCATCAGGAACTCACGACGATATCTTCGTGAGCTCCTGATGATGGGCATAATTGTGACCGAAACATGTTGAGCCTAATATACGCATAATAAAGTAGTAAGTGGCATCTAGTTGGATTTTATTCTTCAGTTATGCTTAGGTACCTGCTATTTTAATAACTGTACCGCGTATCTTTTATTATTTAGTACAATGCCCAACAAATGCACAATTAATTGACAAAAAATTTGTCATTAATGTTGCATTTGTTGGCCATTTTACAAAATAAAAAATAAAAAATGCTTAGATATCTTTAATTGTAAGAAAAGACCACGTGGGAGAGCAAGGCCTATGTGGGAGGATAATATTAAAAATTATTGTAGGCAGCTAGGGCACGAAATTATGGAATAATATGTTCTAGTTCAGTTTAAGTTCCTTGGGCGGACTCTTGTGAATAAGGCAATGAACTGCTAATACTGAGGGACTTGATCAGCTGGGCAACTACACGCTTTTCAAATGTCCTGTAACGAAGGGGTGTTATTCTTGTTATGCAGTGTCTAAAACCTCTCATACTAGGTTATCTGGCTTAAAAGGTATCCGAGCAAAATAACAGCTGTGAAGTGTGCAAACTAGTGAAGATTACGATGTATGGGGCAGTGTGGTTCGGTATACAGGATACGAACATTGGTTCTTTGGTTCCTATCAGCACGGCGTCAGATTCCATAAGTTAGTAATATTATTAATTTTCTCCTTAAAAAAACACGAGCCTTAAGACAGAACTATATATTGCCTGTAATTTAATATAGCAGCATTATGCGTAACTGAAATTGAATTTGATAACATAAGTAACAGAAATAACCTCACCTTTTTACGTGTTCTGGAGTTCAACTGTCGTCACAATAAAGGTTCTTGAAAACTAAAATATGAATTCTACGAAACCATCTGTGAAATATTGATATAAAAGGACTGTGAATGATGAAGTGGGAGCGACATGCACGTTGAAGGAATCTTCCCAAGTGCTGAGACATTTTATTTTTGGAGCGGAAGTGAATATCTGATGTCAAGCACTTCAGTCACTGCTAGTTATAAAATCCATACGCGCATGCAGAGTTTTGGGCTTTAACAAGTGGATAGTATACATCACACTCTTACATACAAAATTTATTTTTGTGTTTCAATATTGAGATATACCCACAAATTATAACCGAAATTTCTTTCTAAAACAACACAGTAGAATTTTATGTTTATGGTTCCGTGCATCGCTGATCTATATTAATAACTGTTCAACGAGATGCAACACAAAGCAGTCAATTCATTATTCTGCAAGTTCACTCTACATGTTTCGGGTGTCAACCACACCCATCATCAGGAGTACACAGAACTGTAACTACAGCCTCCGGTACTGCAGCTACCTCCTTCCAACATGGCCAAGCTTGGCCACGTTGGAGGGAGGTAGCTGCACAAAAAATATGACCAATACTGGACGCTGTAGTTACAAGTTTGTGTACTCCTGATGATGGGTGTGGTTGACACACGAAACAGGTAGAATGAACTTGCAGAATAATAAGTATACTGCTTTGTGTTGCATCTCGTTGGACAATTATTAATATATAACACAGGTGAAATTCACAAAAAACAGATCTATGCAATACTTGCTCAGGCTGAGGCAGTGTTTCCTGCTTTGAACTGTGACATAATTAGAAATTCTGACGGCTTCTGAATTTTCGGCTAAGAATAATATACTTCCGCGTGGCATGAGAAATATTTCTGCCTAATTCCTACTGTTCGTTACGCTATCCTTCGGCGATACAAATGGGACCAACGACGTGAAATAACACGCCACTGATAAGAGCGCTTGCCCTGGAAGATGAAGGCACATTCACCCTGCCCGCAAAGTTATCTACCTATCTACCTACCTACCTGTTATACTTTTATTAAATAGAAATTGGTTTTGCAATAAGGGAGGAGGAAGAAAAGAGAGGAGTTGACAGATATTAAGGGAGTGAAGTATGAAGGATTTAAGGAAAGAAATCAGTATGAAAAACGTACCCTCTTTGGTGAAGCGGATGATTAGGTACTTTCGATTTTAATACACGTCGAAAACTCCAACTGGAGAGTGGAACAAGTGGTCAGGAGAAACAGAAAAGTTTTCTCGAGGAAAATTATACCTCTGTAGAAAATTTCAAACGTACGAAATAAAAATGTTCTTAGATTCAAAGTGATAATTTGGCCAAAGTTAGAAGACATAACTGCGAAAAGAATTAAGAAAATTGCTACCTTATTTGTAGATGAGCCTATCCCAGAAACCGCGCGGTCTAAGGCGTGGGTCTAGGTCCACTCTCTTGCAGGGATTGCGTGTTCGAATCCCCCCGGGGCAAGAATGTGTATCGGTTGTGGGCGTTGTGTGTTGTTAGGTAGAGGTCTCTGTGACGGGGTGAGCACTCGTCCAGAGGAGTCCCACCACGCGTGATGTGTCTGAGTGTGATCACGAATACTCGGCATTACGGAGGCTCTGGCTCACCAGGGGCTGTCGCGTCACCAAAACTCTAGATGATAATGGCCTAGGTAAGGTGGGAGAGTACATAGACTTACGCACTACTCTTTTACGATAATGGAGATGTCATAAGTAAGGTCGCCTAGCTGAATGGTTACCCTGTGTGAAATATCGCAACTCAGTAAACATATTTATATGTTTTTTCTAGGGCTCAGCAGTCCTATTCGAGGCTAGGCCGCCTGATTTGTGAAGCTGCTGTGTTACACACAATTAGACAAACACACTTGCGCGGTAGGACAGCTCTGAACATTTTTACCCTCAGCGGAATTGAAACCCGTGATCCCAAAAATCGAGCCGCCTCACATCCACGCCTTAGATCGCACGGCTAGAGGGATCGGCGAATAAATATTTCACCATCAATATGATAATTCAAGTCATTTGTGAGGATATTGCCTGGAAAGCAAACGAAACAACCGACGAGAGAAATGGGTTTGACCCTTGTAGTATTCAACTCACCGACCACATTCAGATGAATGAAATGACTCATGTGCGGCGTTGTGCTGATCTGGCACTCGTAAATGCCAGAGTCGCGATGCTGAGGGTACTTGATCTGTAGGGTCCAGTCCTCGCTGTGCGGATGGTGGATGGCGCGAAACCTCTGGTCGCTGGTGTAGGTGTATCTCCCCACCGTCAGAAGGTGGATGTCACGGTGCCTCACCCACGACACCTGGAATAACATCTGTTGCTAGGTCAGCCAGTCCGTCCACATTTCTGTGGAAACTAATGTCACTTTACAGAGGTCCACAGAAAGTACGAGGTATATATAAATCCCACAAAACATAATAGAACAATCTCAATTTTTATAAACAAATATTAACTGCAATTAATTTTCACTCATACTTGAAGTTTATCTCCTTTAATTCCTTTAATATAAAAAAGGAGAATGTATTTTTTCTGTCCAAAGTTTCTCCAATATGCGAGAGAGCATGAAAAAGTAGCAAAGTGACGGTACTTTTCTATGTAATGCTCTCCGACTTCCGAAAGAACGTTGTGTTATAGAACGTTCTTAACCCTTGTCCACTGTCCATTGTCCAAATTAATACGAGTTTTGAGCATTTATGGAATGATACTGATAATGGAAAGCGGAAATACTCGGAGATAACGCATCCCAGTGCCACTTCGCCCACCGCATGCTTCACACTGATAGGTTTGGAATCGAGCCCGGTCTTCCGTGGTAGAGGACGGCGAATAACAATCTGATCCATACACAGGACGGCCACGGAACAGTGAAACCAATCTACATTATAAGGTTTTAATCAACGAAAGAGATTAAACCCGTCAAAACACAACAATGTATGTAGCTCTCAGATCAGGTACATGTTTCAAACAAACACGGTCGTAATGAGGCTGGCAGCAGGAAAATGCAAATAGGAGTACATACACAGCTGTAATGGGGTTGAGTTCTCCTCTTCTCTAGAAACAGAACGGGGTGAATTGTCTAAAAATTATAAAGACTTGTCGAGTTCTCATCCACCAGTATAGGATTACAAAGAGAAAATTACACAGCTGTAATTATATCTTTGTCTCTTTCCTGTTACCATTCTGATGACGACAAACTTGGACGAAAAACGTAGCTGATCTGAGAACTAAATATATTCTTGTGTTGTGCCTGGATTTATTGTTTCTTTGATTATCTAAGAACACATGAAGAATGAATTTTCTAAAAATAATAAAGTTTTTAATTAGTATTTCATTAGATAAAGACTTGTGACCCTCATTGGAAGGACCAACCTCTTAATGCTGGATAAGGAAAGAATCTTATGCGTATTGGACCGTGCATCATCTTGATATTTGAATAATGGTTGACCAACTAGATGACACTTGCTTTATTATATATTGCTCAACATGTTTCAGACGTTAATACGTCCATCTTC
>Ga0123352_10014353_pt1 | contig 12614 bp, 5 predicted proteins | sample TergutLab28metaG_FD_89700 | JGI IMG/M metagenome (GOLD analysis project Ga0123352, IMG submission 89700) | Labiotermes labralis P1 segment gut microbial communities from Petit-Saut dam, French Guiana - Lab288 P1 | ecosystem: Host-associated > Arthropoda: Insects > Digestive system > Gut ... | reverse complement strand
ACTACTAACACGATTACTGTAATTCCTGCTGCTGCTACTACTACTACTACTACTACTACTACGATTACTGTAATTCCTGCTGCTGCTACTACTACTACTACTACGATTACTGTAATTCCTGCTGCTGCTACTACTACTACTACTACCACCACCAACACTACTACTACGACTACTAGAGATTGGATTTTATTTAAATTATATTTTTGGTAGAAAATTTCAAGGAATATTTGGAGCTACATGGGGTAAATGGGATCCACATTTGTCGTCTTCAGCTTTAGAAATATTACACTGTGCTTGTACTGTTAGTACGAATTTGTCCTCGCGCCGACTTTTTCCTCCCTAACAGGGAGCCCTTAAACGGTGGTCATTTTCGTAGGAAGCTGTGATGCTGTGTGTGATGCCTGTGTGGATGCGTGAATGTATACCTTTCTTTCGTGCATCTTCGTTTTAAGGATATATACACTTTTAATCACTAAAATTCAGGCCGGTTTTAAACATTAAAACAAATCAATATTAGAGGAGGGAGATTTAGGGGCGGATTAATTTTTGGACGTATTTCAGGACCTGGAAAAACTCATTAATCACAATTTAGAATTTAGTATTTATTTATAATATTTAGGGCATGTAAACGCTAGCCTGTTTGATAAATAAATGACAATTGAGTGGTTTACCATATGTTAGCTTAGAATGTACTATGCTTATCAGTGAGATTGATCTTCGTGGAAAATATACGCGCCTGAATTATGAAAATGGGCAAATATTGATTTCGAATGATATAATGTCTGTGTAGAAGTTGAAAATAAATTTTATGGTATCATTACGTCAGTAAGATATGGCTATATACTAAATGTGTTACAATAAAAATGTTCTTGGATGTATATATATACACACACACACACACACGTATATATATAGGGTGACAATCTCTTAACTAGTTATTGATTTTTCACCTATCTGTTATCCAGGTTAGATCTGCACATATTTTATAACAACAAAAATAACAACATCGACGACGACGTAGAAGGCGAAATGACTAAATCTAATTACGCAAGTAAACAGATTGTAAAACTCTAATAAAAGTTCTTATTGTGCCCTTCTTGCATAGTTATATTTCATTCATCTCACGTGTCTTGTAATAAAATATACATTGCAGCTGCTTTGAGATTTTGTTTTACATATTCTCTTTATCATCAAATTTTGACGCCTTTGATTCTCAACCAGTCGTTTAAGAGTCTTTTCGAATGCAGTGAATATTTAAAGGAGTACAATTTTCTTAAGTCCACCGTATGTAATGTTTCCTCGTGCTTTAACTGCTGATATAAATTTGAACATGAAGTCTCAAAGAGTTAGGGACTTTTTAACCAAACAGACCTTGGACGGATTTTGACTGCGCCCTTCGTGAAAAATTTGGTAGACTTTCTGCCGTGAAGCTGGAGTTGGCAGGTTCCTTTGAAACAGTTCTAATTTTTGCCAGAGTTAACGACGTCATATCACACAATAGCGTAATCTAGGCATCATATCAGACAACAACTTAATCTTGGCACCATATCAAACAGTAGCTTAATCTTCATTGATTACGCAGGACCAGCCGTTAATTATGTTTATGTATTCCGGAATTCTTTACGAAATAAAAATGAAGGCCTCCTGTGGAGACCACAATAAAGATAAAGCCTTCTCCGGTAACCACCTCATTCCGACCGTCCGTTGGCGACCAAGAATTGATGGCTAGACTGTGTGTCAGATAATCATACAGCTGGTGTACATTTGATGTGTACTGGATCGTGCATCATCTTGGTAACTGAAGAATAAAATCCAACTAGATGCCACTTATTAGTTTATTATGCTTATGTTATGCTCAACATGTTTCGGGCACCATTATGCCCATCATCAAGGATCTCCCTACGATAGAGTTGGTTACCACATAGGCCGTCTGGTTCTCGAACTCCTGCTGATTGGAGGTTAAGTGCAGGAAGGATGGATGAGTGTCCGGACCGAAGGCTGTAACACGACTCGTAACTCGTACATTTCTTTGTAACAGATGTTGAAGAAGAGTCACTTTCCTTTAAACCAGCTCAATTATAAGTCCTACTTTGTTCAAGAGTGAACATAAACCAATGTCCGTGCTTCCCGTATTTCTTGAAAATTGGTATAGGATATCTCCGAATGATGGTCTTCACGAATTGCATCACGACAAGCTATGCGATGAAGATCATAATCTGCTCGAGGAAAGAAACTAAATTTTTCCACCAGATTTCTAGAGTTTTTTGCTCGGTTTGGAACGGTTTCACGCGAAATCCTGTTGGCCGCTTGTGCTTTTCGCGAAATCATGAAACCCGCGCTAATAGGCCGTGTTTTCTCGTGGACTTTAATTCAGTTTCATTTAATTATGTACTGTGAAACCGTATTTTATTATTAAAGTAAAGAACATTTAGGCAAATTCGATGTAGAACGTCACGGAGTGTGCCGTTTGCAGCCTTGCTTCACCATTTAGTGCGTCGACTTTAAATAAAGTGAACATTATTGTTGTACGTACAATGTGCTCGTGTAATTTAAACCTTTAATACAGTATTTAGATTCAGTCTACTTTAATATGGCCCCAATATGGCACCTAGTCGTAAAGAACCCCATATCTGGAGAATGTTTCAGCTGCATAAGTTGTTTGCTTAAACTACTTGTACAGGTGCACATAACGGTAGTTACTGACACAGAGCGGGCTACAGAATTAACAGTCTCTAGTCCTTGTACTGTACAAAATACGGATATACACAAACACATATTAAGGTTAAACGTAGCCGGCTTATTTTCACGATATAAGGACATTTTAACATTGGCCCTTAATGCCGTACAATTGCAACATTTTATTTAGTACAGGCTTAGCTTCTTTTTAAGCAAAGTTGGGATCAAGTGGCAGATTTAAAACAGTAATTTGTGTGTGGCACATGTACTGTCTTTCGCTTGTGATTTCAAGAACATGACGGAGAAATACATTCGCTACGGATGTAAAGGGACAGATGATAACTGAAGAATAAATACCAACTAAATGCCACTTATTATCTTATTGTGCTTCTTATAGGCTCAACATGTTTCCGGCATTGCTATGCTCATCATCAGGAGCTCGCGACTATGATGTTGATTACCACATTTTTCGATTCGTTCTGTAAAGACGAAAGGTGTAGCGTTAATGTAAATTTATGGTTCTTAGTGGTGTGTGTTCGGTGTGAAGTTCTTTGTCGCTTTGTTGTAGCTGGTAACGTGTTTCTATCAATATTAATAGTTGTGATCTTTTTTGCGTGGTGATCGTAGTGTTCTCTTGTGTGTAGTGTGATTCATTAGTGGACTGGTGATTCGATGTGTTGTTAGTGTTCATTAGTATTGTGAATGTGAAATGGTACATACCTTGGTTTGCTGTATGTTGGAGGTTAGGTGCGGTTAGGCTGGAGTAGTGTCCGGGCTGCAGGCTAAAGCACAACTGATGATAGTCTTAGGACATTAACGAAGCACAAACTCTTATGTAATTACTTAAACAGTGTTAGTGCATTAACGTGTCCAGTGACAATTTGTCAAATACGTTACGTACTACGTAGTTTGCCACGAATATTTAAAGGACAGTACACACTGACGATGTGCAAAGGAAATAGCCTTACGAGATGTAGTAATGGTAATGACCTTTACCGGTAATAAGCGGCACAATGGATTTTATGTAAGGGGAAGGTGGGGGTTGAAAATTGATTGTTTTATCGGGTCCAACTGTGTCCGTATTTTCAACCTTACGCCTGGGACCGAGTGTTTTCCATAAACGCGATTTTTTGTGTGATTTTGTGCTGAACACGAGGTGATGGGCAAATAAGGCAAATGATTCAAAACGTGATGCACCCTATCCAAGATTTTATGTAACTGTAAGAAGGTATTTGTTGCTTGGCAGAAGTCCTCTTATCTACTTTCTGAAGGCTATCGTACATAAATGTTAGTTCCACAAACGTGACCTGTGTGCAGTTATAGCCCTGCAACGGAGGAAATCAGAAGGAAACAAATGAATGTCACACTTCCGGTCGTTCAGGTGACTTACTCGCCGAGCTGCTACTTTTGCTGGTAAAGCGAAGCCTTAACAAATTGGAAAAGCGCTCCGTTCTTCTTCTTCGAAATTAACTTATGAAGTCAAGACACGACAAAAATTAAAACGACCGACGCAAGACCGGCAAAAAAAAAAAAACGAGAGAAGAAATTTGGTCCAGCCTTAAAAACGAATTTTCGTTGAGCGTCACCTATTAAAGTTTGTTGAACTTATGTTTTATAGCAGTAAGGCTTCTTATGTGTCGTTTAAAGCAGAAACACTCTTCAGAACACAACAGAAGCAATATTGCTTATGGTAATTTTTTTACGTTTTTTTGTTTATTTGACGACACTCAGCTACTGGGTTCATATGGTGCAATATGACGCAACGATACAGCGAAAGGAAAGCCTATCTTTATAAAATACGATATATATTGACCACTATGAGGCACTATTGAAATATTTCCTTGCAAGAATGAGGAAAGGATGGCAGTCTTGTACCTTGACATCAAATACTAAAAAGAAAGTCGAATTGGGGACTTCCAGAATAATAGCCACACTAATTACCGCTGTGTTACCCGTTTGGTCCTGTCTATTAGAATATTTTTATAATATAAATTATGATGTAAAATACGCATGAAGTTATGTAAAGAGTGCTTTTTCATTTCATTTGACTTATGTTCTGTCTCCCCGTAGGCATATTTTCTCTTCTTCCAGCCTTCCGCAATTTTTTGTTTTGTGTCTCTGTTGATCACTTTTCTTTATTCTTTCTACCTCCCCCTTTCTTATTTTTAAAAAGTAACGTATTTAACGTATTTACAACTGCACTAAACCGAACGTGCCGACTGCTTCATGGAGTAACTGAAGTTCCAAGAGCACCTGTGCAATTGTCTGCTAAATGACGATAATCCCTCTTGTTATTTTCGGTACTAGAAGAAAAACCTCCATTACATACAAAAGTATTGTTTTCTGTTATACGTATAATTTGGGCATCCAGTTTGTATTATAAAAGTGTGTGAAGCAGGCGAATACGGATCCTGTATTACTGCAGGTTTCTGATGTACTGTACTAGACGCTTAACCCTGCACTTTGCTTGAACGCGAGGAATCTTTGTCTGCAACATTTGTATGTCGCTGCCTTTATTCCTCCTCGCAATCACTTTACCCGCCACCTGAACCTAATTCAGGCATCTTAAAGATGGAGGCAACAAGTCTCCCCAAAACATCGAAACAAACTTGTAAACTATTACCTTAGACGGTGTGATAACCCAGGAAACCATTGTTGAAATTATTGTAAACAGGTAAAGGTAAAGCAATCCCATTACAGGCCTGGAAAGGACCTGAGAGTTCCAGGAGGTTAAGGCTCCCAGATTTGAAGACACTCGGCACATACAGGTGGTAAGGTTGTTAGCCCTACGCACCGGCCAAATTTACTCCCCAGGAAATATTCCTGGTACTCATTTGTGTTAGAGCTGAGTCAACCCCAACGCCATAATGCAGCCGGAAGGATTATGTCAATGAAAAATTCCAATGATACCATCGGGAATCGAACCCACGCCCTTACAGCTTGTAGCGCAGTGCCTGAACCAACTGCGCCACCGCGTGCCTTCATTGTACAAAGGTAAAGTTGTTAAATGCGGGCAGACAGACGGACGATGTTCTCGTTTCGGGCTGCCAATACGTCCATTTGCCGTCCTGTGCGCTGAATGTAGTCGCGTGACTGAATGTGATAAAGTTACATTCTCATGTCATATCGCCTGACACAAAGTTGTGATTCCAGCGGTATCATTTTACACCCCTTTTTCATGTATCCTCTTTCGTGTTAAAAATAATATGCAGCTATTATTATGCCAGGACAACTCGCCTGCAGTCCGTGTCACATGCTGTACCGAGTAATGTTGCACTACTTATTCCTTCCGGCCGCACTATGACCCTGGATTTAACTCAGCCTGTGACAGAAATAAGAACCAGGGGTATTTAATGTGGGGTAAAGGCGGTCGGTGCGTAGGGCTAACAACCTTGCCACCTTCGTGTACAGATTGTCTATAAATTCTGGGAGCCTCAACCTCCTGGAATCCTGCGGGCTTGTCCAGGTGTGTGCAGGGATAGCGTCACCCGTTCCAGAAAGTATCATATTCTGTATGGAAGTACTATCCTACTGCACATGTCGTATGTTGTACCTGAATACTAATCAACTGCACAACATACTTATAATATGCTGTATTACTCAAGCACGAAATGCCTAACTATGTATTGGAACTTTCACCGCTGAAAGCAGTTGGTCTGTAGTACGGCGCAGCCTACACTAGGCGAAGGCTAGCCTAAGTGTCGTAGCTTTGTAAATGTAGTTCTGTAGGCTGCATTATTGGACCCCACATAGATATAGTACAACATATTACCTAAATGCTAAACTTAAATTTTTACACGCTAATTTAGAATGTACTTTCTTTTCGGTGGGTCGGCTAATGCGGCTGTTGGTTGAACGGTAGTCCGATGACCTAAGCTTCGCAATAGGTAAGCCTATGTGTATATTTGTGTTTAAGTACCCATAAGTGTAGTTGTAAGTATAACTATATAAGTTGTGATGACTTTGTCAAATTGCTGCTGTGTAGTGTATACTCGTTTAAACAACACAGTGGAGAGGATCGACCTAAGATTCAATGTGACTTGTGCACAGTATTTTGGTTAACATAGTCATGTAGTCATACATTGTAATTTCTCTTGGTTGAAAACCATGATGGAACTACAAATCACATGCATTCCATACTTTACTGAAAATATTAAAAACTTGTATTAAACCTCTTACTGTTTAGGTAATTGTCTTCCGGGTTATAACGCCGTGTAATGTTGTGTATATGTGGAGCATTCGGTGGACCTGCTGTCTCTATTATCTGAACTGATGCAGCCGCTGAAGGTTTAACTCGAATGTCGGTTCGTCTGCACCAGTTTATACCGCCTTTTATTCCAGGTTAAAAACCTCGAGTTTCAAACCACACTGACTGTCTTCGCGGGTTTATGTTTCAGTTTTCTTGGTCCTCAAAGCGGTTGTCAGGAATCACTGGTCATTGCTGCTATCCTTCCTGCCTGCTCTACGATAAACAACGTTATGTGTCGATAACCTGCATGCGTTAAATGCTTATCTGACACTTATAAAATAATCAATAATTATACAGGTTCAGAATGAAAGAACTGACGATGTTTGAAATGTGAGGGGAATGAAGAATGATACAGAAGATGGCGCACTTAAACACAGCATTGGTGGAACTAGGCCGAAATTTCGCATTACTTTAGTGGTGTATTGCATTTTGTCATATAAGTAATTTAGAACTCGATTCGGCTGAGTGGGACTTCAGAACACTTTCCATTTCGAATTGAAATATCTCTGGAATGCTCCAAAAAGTGAATTGGTAAGTTGCGTCCTTTATTGTTGGCGTATATCAGATTATGTTTTTCTTAGATATGGGTCGTTGTCTGTCGTCTGCTTGGTAACTGCAAGAGGCAAACGGAATCATGTTCCATGTTACAACTTTAGATTATAAAATACTGGAAATCGGTTTTAAATAAAATATTCCTTTACCAAAGATCGTTGCTGACCTCGAATTTACCCGGACATCATTCGATAGGATTTATCAAACCACAAAATTTTGGCATAATTTTGGTATAAAAAATAAATTGTTTCTTAAGACGTAATCCACAACTGGCATGTAAATATACTGACATGATTATGAGGGAGGGTTGTGGGTTTTAATGCTATAAGGGAGGGCTGTGTATTTTGTCAAAGCTTTGCAGTATATATAAACACCACTCCACTCTGGTAAAAAAATACCCTCAATCTAGTCGGTATTTTATTTGACCACTGGTCATTAAATCAAAATCTCTTTTCTCCAAACTACAGAACCCTGAAAGAGGCTTTTCACTGCCGTAGTCATTGCATGAAAACACGACTTTATTTTCCCCCCTTTTCACCAAAGAGAAATCCACTTAAGAAATCAAAGACGGGGTTCAAGTTAGGATAGGGGACGGGGGTTGTATGGAGTTTCTTAACAGATCAGATGCGATGCCGTCTGTCGTACTCTCATACCCTTTTACATCCTTTCCCGATCTTTAACCTTCCTTTCTCTTTTGCTTCTATTTTTATTTCCCTTTTCCCGATTACTTAACTTTCTACTTAGGTGAGGCTTTCGCTTCTTTCATGAAGGAGCTGCCCATTATTTCGGGCCCTCAGTCGCCTCCTACTGCCCAGATTGCTGGTGTGTCATGGTCGGACTTAACAGCTTTCGTCTACTGGATTGGGCTGATATAATGAAAGAAAATTATCTTTAGCTACTTCTGACTGCATGTTTCCTACAAAAATGTTATTCCTTACACGTACTTGAACTGTACACTATACAGGCAGCAATGTCACAAGATTCGTCAGTGCATAAAGCTTGAAACCTTTATTATACTACGAGGCTATGTCTGTTACAGCATCTTCTTTTCTGATTTAATCTTTGAGATGTTGAGTAAAAAAAATTTTCCTATCATGCCTTAACTCGTAAAACTATTTTCTTTCTGTGGCTCAACAGCCCAGATTTGGCCTAGGCCGCTTCGTTGTTGTGGTTTTTAGACCGCACAATTAGGTGCGCACACGCGTGCTCCCGCGCGGTAGGAATCCTCTGAACGAGCGATCAGCCCGTCGCAGAGGCCGCTACCAACGCAACAAAACAAACGCCAGAGAAGAAAGTTCCTGCCCTCAGCGGGATTTTAAATCGCAATCCCAACAATCAAGCGGCTCTAGGCATATGGCCTTAAGCCGCACGGTCACCTGGTTGGGCAATATTTAATTAGCTGTGATATTTCTGCAAGAGGAACTAAATCTTTCTTTTCGAATGTTCAGATAGAATCTGATGTTTATTGGACCGTGCATCATTGTGATAACTGAAGAATAAAAAAGCCAGCTAGATGCCACTTATTTTGTTGTACTTCTTATAGGCTCAACATGTTTCGGGCATTACTATGCCCATCATCAGGAGCTCGCGACTATGATGTTGATTACCATATTGGTCGTTTCGTTATTAGTTTGCTGATGATGGGCATAGTAATGCCCGAAACATGTTGAGCCTATAAGAAGTACAACAAAATCATAAGTGGCATCTAGTTGGCTTTTTTATTCAGATAGAAGCAGCTTTCAGATTAAGGAAAACATAAAAGTATTGAGACTAATGACTTTTTATGTTCTTCTGCTGAAACAAAAAACATGCTACGGTAATATTTTATATATTGTTTCGAAAGTTTCTGTTGCTGTTTTCAGTTTCTTCGTAGTTTCAATTTGATCACAGTTGGCAGAGGACTGTCGAAAGTGCCTTTAGTAATTTGTGGAAGAAATTTTTTCTGAAATATCGTAATTTCCCAGCGTGCTAATTTAAGACAAAATATTTAATTTTTTAAGACTAAAAGAACTTCTTCTCTCCGAAATATCTTCGCTTTTTTTTGGAAGGTTCCCAGGTTTCTCCGACTTGCTCTTCTCATAGAAGTAGCTTGAAGATAGGGCATTGCGAATTGATGATCAGTGGTAGCAGCGTTCAAGAGGGCAGTATCTATTGGGCTACAGATTTTAGGGTGGACCATAATCTAAATTTTCACCGTCATGAGACTTCTACTCTTAGTAAGGAGGTTAAGCAACGAGGCATAAAATTTTGTGTCCTTCTATCAAAACATATTTTGCTACCGTTTTTAACCGAGGTAATAATTTTCCCTGTTTTCCGATTTGCCTTTCTGCTTGCCTTTGGCTCATTCTGTTGTCTTTACCGAGATTTAACGGACCATAATGACAATTGTATTGTTATCTATAGCGCATTCCGTCCCATCAAGCACGCACTCATGCATTGATTTCATATTTATCTGGCTACTAATGAATTGTTGCTGAGAAGTGAAGAGAGAAGCAATTATTTTGTAATTAAGTGCCCATCTTTTCGTACCCTTACATTAATATGCCCACATTATCATATGCTCTGTCACCTACACATTTCCAAAAATGCCTCTAAGTAACGTAAAAATCGTCAGTAAGGCAGTCAATTTACGCTTCAAGGAATTTTCGTCACATTTCGTAGGTCTGTCAGTCCAAGTATGGATTTTGAAAGAATACTTCAGATTCCTAAGAAATATATGGGGCAAGATGTCTTACCGGGGTGTCACGGTTATCAAAATGATAACTACAGAAGTTTGGGCTCAAAATTTCTGTCCCTTTTCGGAATTTTGTTATTACCTAAAGGCAGCTGAAATTGTTTGACATTGTTCTGAACTCATCTAAACAACATCTGAAGATAGAGTTTCCACCTCAAAGGAAATAACACAAGATCAACTGGTTAGGCATAATTCCGCGGTAGGTTAGCAAGTCGTGCGAAAAACACCAACAAACGCACTGAATATTAAATATTGAATATTTTCATATATGGTCCATCAAAACTCTAACATGTTTCGATCTTTCTTTGATCATCTTCTGGGAGTTCTTTACTCAGGTGAACGTACATAAAACAGAAAACATTTTGTCCATAAAATACGTAGATGTTATAAAATTCTTTGATGTGTATGTACAGCTGCTTCATAAAATGTTTTTGCAATTCTTCTTGAAGATAACATGAAATAATAATAGTGAATATTGTTACAAATATTATCAAAGTTTTATTTTTTCACCAATTATACACTAATGAGTTGTCTTAAAAACAATATGTTACAGTATATATTACAATGTTACGGTTACACCATCATCAGGGCGCATTGATGCGCTCCCTGATGATGGTGTAATCGTAACGCCGAAACATGTGGGAACTGTTTTAATGTAAATTTTAATATAAATTTCAATATTGTTTTTAAGACAACTCATTAGTGAATCAGTTGATGAATAAATAAAACTTTGTTAATATAAAGATGCACGGTACGAATGTGAAAAAAAATACTAGTATTTGATTTCTGCGTAAAAGATTAATGATAATAATAGTAAATATAATTAGCTGTGTTTTATTATTTGCGTATAGGTTATTCTGTAGTTGTTTTTACGTACCACAACAGGAACACTGCATGTTTTATGTGGTAGCTGACATGATACTGAAGCAGGACATGAATAGCATTAACACGTACGGAAAATGTTTCTTTTCTTCAAAGCAGTCAATACATGTTTACTGCTGTGAGTTCAGCAGTTGAGATATGACATGTACGTATTTGCTCGGTGTAGTAACGGTGTTCTCACAAGAATGCTATGTACGAACAAAGTTCCAGATGTCTCTGTGTTTAGTATTTGTGATCCCGTGTATGGTTGTTGGTTTTATCATCAAACATATTTTTGTTCGTCAGGCTCCCCATATTCTTCGAATTACCGGTTTGGGTACATACTGAGTTATGAAATACCGTAATAACCGCAAGATAGGTTATTTTAAAACGTAACTGCATACGGCCACAAATGTCAACAAACATCTATATATATTCAAATAAGCATAAAATAATAGCAGTATATATATTATAATACCGATGAAATAATATATGCCTGTTTGTAGTGGTTGGGACGTCCATCTGAGAGATAAAATTGAATGCTGAGGGCAGGCGGGTTCTACATAAGGCTTATGGAACTTTCAGAACAGGAGCAAGATTTATGTGGTCGATTTTTGTGAGCATAATATCTTGATATATCTTTTTACCGTGTTATAACAAAGACTTGAGACCGGAGTAAAGGTACTTGACTTGAGGAGACAATGATGCTTCAGGCACGCAGGGGCTGAGATGTTTTTACAGCCATGTCACTTGAGAGATGGGCGAAATTCCATGTCTTTTTTGTTATATTTTGTGAAGACTTTCAGACTGTCCTGCTTAGCGTCTAAAGACTATCCATTTGCTTCTATCGCATTATAAGCCCTAAGTTCTCAGTAAACTGTTTAGTTTTTGGATATGAAATCGTTACTAAAATGTGGAGCAGTGGGTTTGGCATGATGTATGAAGGCTAATGAAGTAAGTTGATACCATATGAGAAATATACACGTGAAGTTTAAGACGGTTATAAAGTATGATACTGTATGCTATGAAATTTAATTTCTTCTTTTATCAACACCCCAAGTAAGCTTCGTCGGCAAACACAAATTCCCAGAAGTATATTTGTATACACGTAGTTTCTGAGTTCGTAGCAAAATCGTGTTAACATTTTTTTGAGTGACGAAAGTCTTTTTATCTCACTATATAAATTTTGCATAAAACTGGAACATATTTCTCTAAAAGTAATCTTGATGCTCCTTTATTTTCATATATTATACCTAATTGTGTGGGCTGTTTTCTGTTCACCGCATTTTATGAAAGTAGTTCAAGAATTACATTTTGACCACTGTCTGTTCGGGAATCAGCTTGCTGTATATCGCGTCCGTGAAATTATTCATAAATGGTGTAAGGCCTCAACAAAACGGGTTTCCCCCCAAAATTTAAACCACGCTGAAATGACATGTGAGACCAACTAGATGCAACAAATTGTGGTTTATTAATAATCCATTAGCTCAACATGTTTCAGGCATCATTATGTCCATCTTCAGGAGCGCTAGACCGTATTTT
>Ga0123352_10014351_pt1 | contig 12615 bp, 8 predicted proteins | sample TergutLab28metaG_FD_89700 | JGI IMG/M metagenome (GOLD analysis project Ga0123352, IMG submission 89700) | Labiotermes labralis P1 segment gut microbial communities from Petit-Saut dam, French Guiana - Lab288 P1 | ecosystem: Host-associated > Arthropoda: Insects > Digestive system > Gut ... | reverse complement strand
TAAAACATTAAAAACGCTCCGACATGTTTCGGTCCTAAGACCATCATCAGGGAGCCATATCGTCCTTGCTAAAGTTACACTAGAAATAGTCACATTAATTTCGTTTTACCAGTTGGGTGTTGCGGCAGCATGTCGTGTTGTGTAATGTTATGTTGCGAAGAGTGCCCTGCAGGGCACTCTTCGCAACATAACATTACACATGCTGCCACAATACCCAACTGGTACAGCGAAATTAATGTGACTATTTATAGTGTGACTTTAGCAAGGAATATACAGCTCCCTGATGATGATCCTAGGACCGAAACATGTCGGAGCGTTTTTAATGTTTTAATGTGTAAATTTTATAAATTTTATACATGTTCAGTAGTTGATATAATAATTGAGTAATTCGACAACATGCACGGTGTAACAATAAAAATTATTTTCTTTCATTTTTTAATAAATCCACATGTTTCGGACGGTCTTTCCGTCCGTCGTCAGGATTTCACGACTGTACATAGAGCAACAGGCATATGCTAGCAAGCAAACAGCAGTACCTGTTTGACATACGCCTGTTGCTGTATGTGACAGTCGTAAACTCCTGATGATGGACAGAAAGACCGTCCGAAACATGTAGAGTTATTCCAAAATAAAAGAAAATAAATTTTAGACGTTGATGCACCTAGTTGGTTATTACTATAGAAATATATTACGACGCACGGCCCTATGAACGTCAAAGTTTACGCAGATCTCCGAGCAATTGAAACGTAATTTTATGAAACAGGAAAATAATTTGCTTTAAACCATTTTTCCCCCGCTGTAAGTCCTGCCAAAGCTTAGCTCCGAATACCTTTTACATACAGAAAGGCATGTATAACTAACAGTTCCTCTCAGAGGTTACACGCTTCAAGCCACACGCACTGCCACAGGTTTATTTGCAGCTGCAGCCCTTTTATGGCCTCTAAATGTAAGCGCACCTAGCGGTTCAAAAGAGAATCATAATCCAGGAGAAATTAAGGCACACTTTAGGTGAGTGGGTCTGCATACAGATTCAGGCGTCATTACCATTACGCTAAACGAGATGGGATTAAGGTGGCTTAGGTTATGTACTGGGATCATGTGATCTCAGGGGGAAAAAATGAACGGGTGTGAATGATGAATACGAGGTAATGTATGTAGAATGAAACGGTTTGTACTGGAGAGGAAATTATTGTGTTGGCGGTAGTGACGTCACAACTTTGCAAGGTCAGAAGTTCATGTACTTCTGCTAAAAAACGGCTGGTGACGGCGTTACACAAATTTACGAAACCCTCCCTGGGGGGGTTGTTCACTGCTTTCAGTTCGGTATTGATGCTTAGTTGCGCCCTACATGAGCTGCCAACCCCCTGCACTGTCTTATTCCTCCTAAACGGCAAGCCAGCAAACAAACAAACAAGACAGGAACTGTACGTACAGACGTAACATGGGGTGTTTTCTTACAACCATTTTTACAGCGGAAAAGTTAATAAGTACCAAATATTCTGAGTGTTTGTCTGTAGCCTTAGTTATTCGACATGAGAAAACGCATGCGCCGTGATGTCATCTGTGGCCTGATGGCTTTACCATATCTTTTCCACATTAGCTACGTCATAAACGACAAGCTTTTCTGAAAAAAAGTCATTTAACATGCAACGTGTTTTCTAATTTTTTTCCACAAATTTTGTCCGAAGCATTCCTCATTCTAAGAAGAAATCAGCGAGATATTATCATGAACGTGGCTCAGTATTCTTGTATAATTCCCTATATTCTTGTCACATACAACATAATCACGGCAGTTTGATGTCCAGTAATCGTAGAAGGTACGTGATCAGTGAATTTGACCGTTTGCATGTCATGAAGGCGTATTGGATGGTGGAGGTGCATGCTCCACTCATTTCCTTTACTCTGGAGCATGTGTTGTCTGCACCCACTGAATATGAGGCTGGGTGGATCGCAGGGCCGCTCTAGAGGTTAACCCTCTTGTCACTGTCCGCACTCGGTAATGGATCTCGCAGCATACTCGCTATACCTACGGAGATATCGCGGCTGCGTTACGCCATCAGTTACATTGAGTGATGTGATTCTGCATAGCGCCTTGGAGCGAAATTGCGAATGGCTTTTGATAAATTACCATCTTGATATGACGAAGGAAGATTAAAGTTCAGTGGGCTTAAATTAAAGCGAAACTGATGCTTTGCGATTTTTTTACATTAAAAAGCGATAAATCAAGCAGCAGATACAGAATTTATGTTTTAAATTGGCGCTGCTCATTTATGGCGAATTTCTTCTGTTGTCAACAGAATTCCGTAAGTAGGTTGAAAAATATGATTAAAGAACTTGTGGTCGATAAGAAGTTAAGAAGATGAGCTGGGAGACAGAAAGAGAGAGAGAGACAGAGAGAGAGAGAGAGGCCATATCAAGAAGGCGCAGAATTAAGAGTCTCATTCGTAAAGAGAAGCCCATTATGGAGTTAGCCTTTGTGGCAGTAATATTTTCCGTTGTGAAGCTGATTGTATGGCAGGCCAGACAGGAAACACAATTGTCTGTCTGTCTGTCTGTCTGTGGTCTGTAGTCAGCTGTGGTTTACGTGATCAGTGGCGGATCATTTCTAGCTAAGAATAAGAAGAGTTGAAGTGGATTTCAGAAGACATTGACCCAGTTCGGGTTTCTTTTTTTGGGGGGGGGGCATTTCAACACCGTCGTAAATGAGGATCCATTTCTTTGGTAATGTGACGCTGCATCAATGCATAAGATGATTTCGACGTTTCGAGAAAGCGTAGTGATCTCGAAGCTTCGGGATCTGATTATTCCATTAATTGTTATCTGATTCAGGACGATGCTGCTGACCGCCAGGCACCTTTCACTCTTGTCACCAACGATGTTTCCAGTAGCAACGAAAAGCAGCAAAGCGTTTTAAACTGTAGCGCTGCTGGCTGCACGTATCGGTCGGGACACACGAACTTCCATAGCCGACACTTTTCTTGTCCCATACTTTGCCTCAGTTTTTCAAACGCTGGGACCGTATCCTTCACTGTATCCTTCACTGTATCCATCATTCTATCCTTCACTGTATCCTTCACTGTATCCATCATTCTATCCTTCACTGTATCCTTCACTGTATCCTTCACTGTATCCTTCACTGTATCCTTCACTGTATCCATCATTCTATCCTTCACTGTATCCTTCACTGTATTCTTCACTGTATCCTTCACTGTATTCTTCAATGTATTCTTCACTGTATCCTTCACTGTACCCTTCACTGTATCCTTCACTGTATTCTTCACTGTATCCTTCACTGTATCCTTCACTGTATTCTTCACTGTACTCTTCACTGTATCCTTCACTGTATTCTTCAGTTTATTCTTCAATGTATCCTTCACTGTATTCTTCACTGTATTCTTTACCGTATCCTGCATTGTATCCTTCACTGTATCCTTCACTATATCCTTCACTGTATCCTTCACTGTATTCTTCACTGTAACCTTCACTGTTGTCTTAACTGTACCCTTCACTGTATCCTTCACTGTATCCTTCACTGTATCCTTCACTGTATCCATCACTGTATCCTTCACTGTATTTTTCGCTGTATTTTTCACCGTATCCTTCACTGTATTCTTCAATGTATTCTTCACTGTATCCTTCACTGTATCCTTCACTATATCCTTCACTGTATCCTTCACTGTATCCTTCACTGTATCCTTCACTGTAATCTTCACTGTACCCTTCACTGTATCCTTCACTGTATCCATCACTGTATCCTTCAATGTATTTTTCGCTGTATTTTTCACTGTATCCTTCACTGTATTCTTCACTGTATTCCTTACCGTATACTGCATTGTATCCTTCACTGTATCCTTCACTACATCCTTCACTGTATCCTTCACTGTATACTTCACTCTATACTTCATTGTATTCTTCATTCTATTCTTCACTGTATCCTTCAATGTATCCTTCAATGTATCCTTCACTGTATCCTTCACTGTATCCTTCACTGTATTCTTCACTGTATTCTTCACAGTACACTTAAATGTATCCTTCATTGTATCCTTTATTCTATCCTACACTGTATCCTTCATTGTATTTTTCGCTGTATTTTTCACTGTGTCCTTCACTGTATTCTTCAATGTATCCTTCACTGTACTCTTCAATGTATCCCTCACTGTAATCTTTACTGTATCCTTCACTGTATTCTTCACGGTATTCTTCACTGTATCCTTCACTGTATTCTTCACTGTATTCTTCACTTTATTCTTCACTGTATCCTCCAATGTATTCTTCAATTTATTCTTCATTGTATCCATCACTGTATCCTTCACTGTGTTCTTCACTATATCCTTCACTGTATCCTTCATTGTATCCTTCACTGTATCCTTCACTGTATTCTTCACTGTATTCTTCACTTTATTCTTCACTGTATCCTTCACTGTATTCTTCACTGTATTCTTCACTGCATCTTTCACTGCATTCTTCACTGTATCCTTCATTGTATCCTTCACTCTATCCTTCACTGTATCCTTCAATGTATTCTTCACTGTATTCTTCCCTGTATCCTTCAATGTATCCTTCACTGTATTCTTCACTTTATTCTTCACTGTACCCTTCACTGTATTCTTCACTTTATTCTTCACTGTATCTTTCACTGTATTCTTCACTGTATTCTTTACTGAATCCTTCACTGTATTCTTCACGGTATTTTCCACTGTATCCTTCACTGTATTCTTCACTGTATTCTTCACTGTATCCTTCACTGCATCCTTCAATATATTCTTCACTGTATACTTCACTGTATCCTTCATTGTATCCTTCACTCTATCCTTCACTGTATCCTCCACTGTATTCCTTACTGTATTCTTCCCTGTATCCTTCACTGTATTCTTCACTTTATTCTTCACTGTATCCTTCACTGTATTCTTCATTGTATCCTTCACTGTATTCTTCACTGTATCCTTCACCGTATCCTTCAATATATCCTTCACTCTATCCTTCACTGTATCCTTCACTCTATTCTTCAAAGTATTCTTCACTGTATCCTTCACTCTATCCTTCGCTGTATTCTTCACTCTATTCTTCACTGTATCCTTTACTGTTTTCTTCACTTTATTCTTCACTGTACCTTCACTGTATTCTTCACTTTATTCTTCACCGTATCCTTCACTGTATTCTTCACCGTATCCTACACTGTATTCTTCACTTTATTCTTCACTGTATTCTTCACTGTAACCTTCACTGTATCCTTCACTGTATTCTTCACTGTACCCTTCACTGTATTCTTCACTGTTTATTTCACTGTATCCTTCACTGTATTCTTCAGTGTATCCTTCACTGTATCCTTCATTGTATCCTTCACTGTATTCTTCACTGTATTCGTCACTGTATCCTTCACTGTATCAATCACTGTATCCTTCACTGTATTCTTCACTGTTTTCTTCACTATATCTTTCACTGTATCCTTCATTGTGTCCTTCACTGTATCCTTCACTGTATTCTTCACTAGGCTATGAATTCTCTCCTATTTTTCTCAGTTCTAAACCTGCTATCTTTACCGTTTCTCTGCTCACAATGAGGCAGTTATAAAATTTTTCAAATTACTGTAATATAGCATGTGACACCGTACAGTTTTCTGATAGCTGGTACAACCAAATTTTATTGAAACCTGCTACTCAAATATTCTACCCTTAAGAAAGGATCATTAGGTGTCTCCAAACGTTTATTACGTTTCTATCAAAATATTCGGCGTCACTCCATCTTCATTGTCACTATTGTTTGAATTTCAGACCTCAAATTATTTTGCAATTAGGCTGTCGTTGAAACAGGTATAATTTGTGGCTAATGTAAAATATTTATGTTGTTTCATAGCCTAATATACTAAGTAACTCCTTGGAGCAGATTTGTTCTTCTGAAGCTCGCAGCTCTCCGGACAGTCAAGGAATTCCCCACACTGTTCGAAACCCGAAAGTTCATTATCGTGTCAACATCAGCCTACCACAGCTAAGCCAGTTGATTCCTGTCCAAACCTCATTTTATTTTTAAATTCCGCTTTAATATTATTCTCCCATCTAAGTCTAGGCCTTCCCATTATTCTCCTTCCTTCCGTTTTCTCCCACCAAATTCCTGTACGCACTTAGTGTATCTCCCATATGTGCCATTCGGCCCATTCTTAATTTCCCGTCGTGACTTCAACACGTCAATGTTAAGTTGTGAACAGCAGATAACATTAAGTTATTTTGTACGTATTACATGAATATTAAAAATAATTAGAAAGAAAATAAATTTTATTTCATACTGGAATTGCGAAGTGTAATTGGTATTTATGTTGCTGGTCGTCCACGCATTATATGGCGTGTAAGGATTTGAAAGTTTGATTGCATAGGGCGGAATGGAGACGAAAAGGGAAGGGTAGTATCAGCACACAGAGACGTACTGTACCTGCAGACCTAAAGGCAGGTGCGTTTAAGGGAATGCAGAATCAGAAGTCAGGTTTTGGAATGTCTCTAAAAGAGTCTTACAGACGTGCAACAACAACAACAACAACAACAACAACAGCAACAACAAATCGGCTCCCCCTGGAAGGGTTTTCGTGCAATTTGGCATTTGAGGGTTTTTCGAAAATCTGTCAAGGAAAATTCATATTTCATTGAAACCGAACAACAATAATGGTTACTTTACACGAAGACCGATATACAGTTTAAACGTGCCGCGCTCAGTCCTACTTGGAATTAGAAATGTCTCAGACAAATTTATAAAGAAAACCAAAACACACATTCTGTGTTCAGTGACCTTTTACAGAAAATCGTGCCGTTCATGAGATAATGTGGAAAAATATTGTACAGCGGGACAGGCCACAGATGACAACATGGCGCATTGCGTGCTGGATACCTAAGGCTACAAACACACACCTACAACATGTAATACATATTGCTTTTCCACTACAACAGTGGTTGTACGAAAACGCCTCTGTGTTACGTTACGTTACGCGTACATTGGCTGCCCTGTTAATTAACCTTTTGGCGCCGGAATTATTTTTTTTTAATTTTAGCATACCCTGTATATAAAATGTGAATAATACAGGAACCAAATATGTTAGAATTATGAAACAAACTGCATTTTGAAGAGAAAAAAACAGAGAGTATTTACCATGTTTAAAATATTCAGTACCTATATTTGTTGAATAAATATATAAAATGCAACTTTAGAGGTTAGCAGTGCCGTACGACCACTATAGTTGACACTAGGCGTCAAAAGATTAATTCTGAATGCTTTAGTGTGTGTAACACTACCGGATGCAGTGCAATGAATGGTGTCACTTCCTTTCCCTATGATGGTATTGCCGTATCGAAACACGCAGCAATGTATGGCTATAATGATTAGTGCTGTAGCTGACTGCAGATTATGCAGCCAGTGCATGCCGATAGCTTATCCAAGAAGGCATCGATTGTCCTGTCGCTGTTAGAGCAGCGACTTGTTCTGTGCTACCATACGCAGCAGGTCTCGTCTCTGTACAAGCCAAAGTCTGTACAAATGTTGTGTAACACCGACCGCCTGTATTGTCACACAGCTGTTATCTCTTCTCATACCAATATTAATATTTCAGTAACAACACTTATGATTGGTCAGTCAAATACAACTTTTTTTTGCGTTTTGCTGACCGTGCATCTCAGTACATTTATCTCAGTAATTAACCAACTTGATGCACAAAATTTTTGTTTCACAATAAGTTTATTTCATGCCTCTGCATGTTTCGAGCACATTTGCAATTTTGACTTCCTGATGATGAGCAAATGTGCTCGAAACCTGTAGAGGCATGAAATAAACTCATTGTAAAACAAAAATTTTGTGCATCAAGTGAGATAAATAAAAGCAACTATGTTTATTTAATAGCTACATGTTTCGGCCAAAAGTCGAACATCGTCAGGCCAATACATAAAACACGTAAAAAAGGCAGTGTTTGATATGTCGTGTTGGTAATACTTGACTTTCGCTTTTAAACACTGTGTATGTTGACCTAACGATGGTCGGCTTGTGACAGTAGCCATTAAATCAATATAGTTGCTTTTTATTGACCAATTGTAACTGTTGTTACTGAAAATTTGACAACTCAGCGCAATGCATTCTGTCAAGTTAGTACAAATTACATTATACTTCAAGATTCAGGTCGTACCGTACTGTGAACGCAATTTTCTTCCGCTATACAAAACTCTGTGCGTTGTTTTGAGAAATACTGATTGTTCATTGTAACAATCATGCGGAAAATGTAAATAAAGTGTTTGGGTAAAATGCAGAGATTTCAATATTGAACTGGACGATGTAGTAGTTACCAATAACAGTAAGAGTGTAACAGTATCACGACTTTGACGTTCAGGTGACCATGCATCGTGATAAATTCTTATAATAAAACCAACTAGATGCACTAATTTCTCTAATTTATTTTTGGAATAAAACTCTACCTGTTTCGGACAGTTCCTCTGTCTATCATCAGGAGTTTTTCACTGAACACACAGTAATGGTATACGTCAGACAGCAGGATCAGGACGTCCCGTCCTGATCCTGCTCGCAAGCAGTCAGCAAAACCTGTATGACATACACCATTGCTGTGTGTACAGTAGAAAACCTCCTGATGATGGACAGAGGAACTGTCCGAAACATGTAGAGTTTTATCCCAAAAATAAATTTGAGAAATTAGTTCATCTAGTTGGTTTTATTATAAGAATGTATCATGTCCACGTGTAGGTGTGTGGGGTCTGTCGGTCTGTAAATGTGCATATACGTGGTGTGGCAGAAAAGTAATGAGACTGATTTTCTTTTAACCATGAATTTTATTCTTTTTACAAATTAAGGTTATCCCCTTCGAAATAGTTTCCTTGGGCAGCTACACAGCGACTGAGGCGTTGTTTCCATTGTTCGTAGCAGTGCAGGAAAGCTTCTGTTGGAATACCTTTCAGCTCGTCGGTTACGCTCTTCTGGATATTATCCAAAGTACCAAAATGGCGCCTTTTCAAGTGGTTTTTGAGCCGGAGGAATAAAACGAAGTCACAGGGACTGAGATCCGGCGAATAGGGGGCTGAGGAACCACAGGGATGCTTTTTTCTGTCAAAAATCCATTGATGGAGACTTCCGTGTGACATGGGGCGTTGTTGTGGTGCAGCAACCATGTGCGTGCAATGTCTCCTTTTTCCTGAGTCTTTCAAGGACTTCCTGATAAAACGTTTGATTGACACTTTGTCCTGGTGGCAAAAAATCCTTGTGGACGATCCCCTGACTGTCAAAAAAACAAATAAGCATCGATTTGATTTTGGATTTGCTCATTCTCGCTTTCGTGGGACGGGGAGAGTTTGCAGTGTGCCACTCCCGACTTTGGCTTTTTGTCTCGGGGTCGTACTCTAAAATCCATGATTCATCGCCTGTGATAACGTGACTGAAGAATGCTGGCTCCCTCTCAAGGCGGTCCAGAAGATCAAGACACACATCCCTCCGATTGGCCTTCTGCTCAGTCTTGAGGTTCTTTGCAACTGTCTTGGCCCACACTTTTCTCGTGTCCAAACCCTGTGTTAAAATTTGATGGACGTTAAACCGGTTCAAATTTAACTCACTACTGATCCTTCTCAACGTAAATCGACGATCTGACCTCACAAGAGACCTCACTCTTTCCACATTGTCGTCCGTTTTTTTGTGGTTGAAAATCTTCCCGCACGAGGTTTGTCTTCCACTTGTTCTCGACCTTCTGAAAAGGACTTGTGCCATCTGAACACTTGTGCCGTGGATAGGGAATGTTCTCCATAAGCCCTTTGTAACTTTTCATAAGTCACAGTAGCGGATTCGCCAAGCTTTACACAAAATTTGATGGCACTACTCTGCTCAAACTATTGCCGGTCCTTTTTCGTAACGCACCTCACAAACACAACTTCACTTCAGACGCTCTCAAGAATCGCGTAGCAATTGTAGCAAGTTCAAACTTGCTACAGTGCTGAGTGCAGCAACATTTCAAATGTGTACACACTTTAAACTGAGACACCAAACAACATAGAGTCAGTGGTCACTGAAGAACGAATGTGAATTTTTCATAAATGTCCTTTAGCTTGGGCGAAAGTTGCCTGGCTCAGTGTTTGTGTGTCTATATCTGTTGTATAATCAAGTGCGTTAATTTTGTTTCTGATTTTTTTTTTAAAAAAAAATTATTAGGAAACGAAAAAATTGTCTGACGTTGCAAAATCTGTACTGGCAATAAAATGTCTGAGGTTATGGTTTTGAAAATTTGTCTGGGATTGAATTTTAAGTTGATATTAATAGAGATAAAGGAAATTACATGATCTGAAAGGAAATAGTTTGTCTGTACTAATGTGGGATTGGTAGGATATTATATGAATATTTAAGTCTCATAGAAAATTACGCCGTGTAGACTGGTAATTACGTGTATTTATCGACATTTCGCAAGAGTGTACGGACTCAGGTTTCAGGGCTAGAAGATCAAGTTTAAATCAGGAGATTAAACGTGCAGAAAAGCTTATGGTTGTTGTCTGGTTTTGCTGTAGGCTGTAGTAGTCTTCAGTGTCGGGAGTGGCAGAAGCCACTTTGTAGTGTCTAATGTGGACAGATTGCAATATCAGAATTATTTCGGCCCTGACAATGGAGGCAGAATGTGTCTCCGATATCTTGGCATCCTCATACATGATGAGGCTCTGACCCACCACGGCGTATGAACGTTGATACTTAAATGTGAGATAATGAGCTGGCTTAAGCCTAGAGGCAACAAGTTAAGCACAAATTATCACGTGACTTTGGTGCCACCCGGCACTGCGGTAGTCCTTGTACTTAAATGGTAGACCCGCCACTGCCACCCCCGAACGTCGTAATGAAGATCATGAAATCTATGTGGCGTCGTTTATAATCTTCTTTTGTTTTTTCTGTTTTTTCACCCAATGTCTGCAGACACCATGGCGGAAGGCGTCACACGAGAGGCTAATTCAACAGTATATGACTTTCAGCTACATAATTCTGCTGCAAGTCGTCCTGCCTTTTCATTATTGTCTCTATTACTTGCTTTTACTCTGCAGAAATTGTACAGAATTACCATTCCAAATGTTTGTCTTCGTATTTTACACTCTCCTCCATATTTTTATGTTTTGGAGCAAATAAGTACATTAATTTTTTATACTGTTAGCTATGTCTAGAGTGTCCGACCGTCCTCTACTCTTAGGCCATGGCAAGAAACCTAATCCGACAAGATAAAATCAACGTTTTCTCCATTCCTTTTCATCAAGGTGTTGGGCCACACCTTATTCCTTTAAGGATAAAAGATAAGAGAAGATAAATCAAAGGAGATGTAGTGAGAGACGATCGAGTGTTTATCATTACTGGCGGAAACGTAAAATTTAATGACGTGACGGTCCTGTGCCCACTCCCGTTCTTGTAGCGGTTACCCAGGTGTAGGGTACAATACCGGAAATGGCAACTGGAATTGAACTGGTGCGAGTGTGCAGCGGAGAGAATGCGTTGGGAGTAGGAACCGAGTTTTGTGTTTAGGGAGCAGCAGTAAAACGAAACTTTGATAAAATTTGGGAGGTTGCCAAGGGGGGGGGGGGAGGGAATTTGAAGTTTATTTTTAGGGCGGACGGCATTAGAAGCAGACAGAACGGGGTGAATTTTGGGAACAAAGTTAGCATTTGCTGTGGGATAAAGGAAAATTACCGAAAGTTAATGGTGTTGGTTTAAAGAAAATAAACCCGAATTATATATAAAAATTCTGTTCGTACCGCGCAGTAAACACCCATTCCCTCTCGGGTATAGAAGGCATGAATTTGTAATGTGAAGGAGGCCTTAGGGGCTGTATGACTGTCACAGTGCCCGGCTGTGAGAATGCTTTGTCCACACTTTCAGTTATTTTTCATTATTAATTACCCCGGATATTTCCACCCCAGACTGTAAAATTTGATGGATTGCAGATTGTCGGTTTTTTTCTTAATGGATTTTCGTCATGGATTGTAGTGGCTTAGTTTTAATCTCCTTTAATCTGCAAATAAGAAGTAGCTCTTGTGGGTTATAAAGATTCCAATTCTGTTATACGGTCTCATAAGAGCAAATAGTCTTGGAATATTTTACGATCCCAGAAGACGTTGAAGGTAGGGTAATGGATGAAAATGTCTCAACTTTACATAGTTATACCGCGCATATTAAAGTAGAATCGACAAAGCTGATTCTACTCTGCATATTGAGGTTCAGTGCACCGACCTAAATTAACAGGCGAGTTACAGGGAGGATGGGAAGAGCTCAGTGTTTGTGCGTAGCCTCGAAGTGTGTGTACCGGACCGGCAGAACTGTACAGTCAAGAACAAAACACATGGACTTTAATGGATGGAGTTCAGAGACGTGAAAACCTGGCTTTCCAAAATCATGTTGCCTTGTATGACGTAGTATGGCTATACAGCAACTATCTAAACGGAAAGTCCCGGGTTCGTTATCCAGCAGTAACATGGATTATGCTCTTAAGGTGTGTCATCCCCATTGTGTTAGGTCAATAACACAAAGCTGTAGTATATATATATATATATATATATACTACGTCATACAAGGCAACATGATTTTGGAAAGCCAGGTTTTCACGTCTCTGAACTCCATCCATTTAAG
>Ga0123352_10014344_pt1 | contig 12616 bp, 7 predicted proteins | sample TergutLab28metaG_FD_89700 | JGI IMG/M metagenome (GOLD analysis project Ga0123352, IMG submission 89700) | Labiotermes labralis P1 segment gut microbial communities from Petit-Saut dam, French Guiana - Lab288 P1 | ecosystem: Host-associated > Arthropoda: Insects > Digestive system > Gut ... | reverse complement strand
TCTGTGTTCTTTTGTGTGTTTGTTTTTTTTTTTTTTTTTATATTTCAGGTAATATTTTTTGCCTAATGTGGGTATTCTGGACAATAGGCTATTATGCTAGCTACTAGGGGACCAGAGTTGCTCCTGATTTTTGACTAACAAAATAAAATTCTATAGCATTTAACAAGCCAGTCACCTCAAGAAGGGTGCAGACCAACTCTGGAAATGTAATGTTGGGTGATATCGACGCCACGTCAGTGTTCAATGTAGTATTAGTGTAATGTGTTAGCTGTTAATGCCGAGCCTTAGCGAATATTAAGTATAAAATCCATCAGTATGAAGGAGTGTGTGCAGTAACGAACAAACGTCGAAACTGCAAGAAAAGACGGAGTTAAGTTTGTAACTTTTAATGACATTTGCCTAATTCTCTCTCTTTTTTTTAAGTTGTAACTTGGATGAATTTTCAGTAATATTACAGGAGAGGTGGGTACAGTTTTAAGTAATCTCAGTGGATGTAGGTCTACTTGATCAGACACAATTAAACGTAGAGGAATCGAGAGGAATTAGTGAAATGTGTATTCTGTTTGTGGAGGGGTAGATAGTTGCCGGAAAATGGCTGGCCTGCTTCAGCAGAATGACAGCATGATAACACTTAGGCTTCTTTTTCATTATAGACGGATTACAAAGTGGGTGGATATATAAGAAGACGATTCAAAGCCTAAGAATGTTAAACAGACTTGATCCTCTCTGTGGAAGACAGATGGAAACATTGAGGAAGAAGAAAAAGATCGAGGGAATGCAGGAGATAATAAACATATCCACCCAGGTTATGAGTACCTCTAACTATGGACCCAAGAAGGCAGTAGTGTCTTTAGGTCGGTTCGACCTCAAGGGGGAAACACAAATCATTCCCATATTCTTTTTATATAAAGAATTAAGACGATGGACAAAGTGTAAACAAGTATGCTCTTCCCGAAAGAAAGTTTAATTCTATAACGTGCAATTTGACGGCCTGGTTTACAGGGTGAGTAGATGTATTGGGAATTTCATCTTAGCCACTGAGTCAGTGAAGACTTGAAGCCTATACAGGTGCTAAGAATATTTACCCCAGGTATTAAGGCGGTCGGAGCTTGATACTTGCATCCCGCTCCTTCCACCCTCTAAAGCACAAATTACAAATGCACACAACTTTACTTCATCTTTCTTCTACGGCTTACAGCGCAGTATTTAGGCACGTGGGAGTGCTGTCACACGTCGCAGTGTTTCAGACGTCTTTTCAGTTTGTAGAACTGAACTTCTTGGTCTGAGAAAATGAGGAATAAAAGTGGAACTTCTTCATTGGCAGTCTACTTTCAGAGGCCCTAACTGGGGGCAGAGGTCTTATTTTGTCGTGCTGACTGCTTTGGTCCATCTCAGTCATGAGGAACTGTGGTGGACCAGCATGGATGGAATGGTGGTTAAGAATGCGAAGCATTATTTTTTAACTCATGTTTCCGTGCATCGTAATTCAAAGTTAATAAAAATCCAACCAGATGCAACAGTATGCAGATATTTATTTACTGCAAAGTCACTCTACATGTTTCGGGTGTCAAAGCACCCATCATCAGGAGTACTAAAAACTGTAACGGCAACCTCCGGTACAGGTCATAATACTGGTACAGTGTGACTTTGCAGTAAATAAATATCTGCATACTGTTGCATCTGGTTGGATTTTTAACATTGAACACGAAGCATATCTGCTCCATTGCTACTTTATCAGCTAAAGAAGTCACGCTGACCCTGCTTGACTACAAGCAGCTGACCTGAAAGGTCTCTTAAGGTATCACATGAATAAAAGCTGTGACCAGCATATCGGGTCCTCGAGTAGTGGCGAAGCATCATTAGAATAGAAAGGTGAAGCCTATGACTAGCGTATCTGGTCCTCGAGTGGTGAAGTAGCAAGAGAATAGAAAGGTGAAGCCTGTAACCAGAGTATGTGCTCCATGAGAGGGGTGAAGTAACGTGGGAGCAGGGACCAAAAAGTGTGACCTGCACAGTTGGTCCCACCAGTCAAGAAATTTCAGAGTAGAGGCAGTACTTCTGCGAGAGAATATCTAGTCGCAGACAGGTGAAGGAACGTAAGACCACAGACGAAAAGCCTTTTTCCAGAATATTTGTTCCTGAAGAGGTGAAGTAATATGGGAACAATGACGAGATACCTGTGACTAGAATATCTTGTCGTAGCCACGCAAAGTAACACGTGAGCAGAGAAAAGGTATTTGTGGCCAGAATGTTGGTCCTAGACAGGTCACGGAACTTGAGACAAGAACCTTGATCCAGATAATACTGTTATGACTGAGTGGGTCAGTCTAGCGGCAGTGCTTTAAGGAGGTGCTCGAGTCTCGGCCGGAACATCGGCTATCGTCACTGAAGTTTCCGCTCTTCTCTTCAGTTCTTCCAGACAAATTCCGGGAGCGAACCTTGATTAAACTATTACGCTTTCTACCAGATATCCGACTATGGACGGTATAGACTCTGATATGTTGACCGGAAGCGTGAAATAAAAGATATTGCGCTGGCGGGGAGGTAAGTGAGGTTGAGGTGCGATGGCATACAACACGCTTGCGTTTTCGTGGAAACCCTTATGGATACGGAAATCGAGTTGTTTGTGTTTGGGGGTATGATTTGAACGAAACGGATTCTGACCGTACACAGGCCTGATTGGCAAGCTAGTGGGTGAGTGAAAGCAGAGATGATTCCTTGAAGTATGTAAAGACAGTAAGGTAGATGGGCTGTGCCATATCGTAGGCGGTTAGTTGCAGGCGTCAGACTGCGGGGGCACGGCGTTGTTCCCAGGCCAGTCCACATGTGATTGGTGACGGAAAATGCAACACTGGGGCAGGACTTTCTCTAAGTACATCGGTTTCCTCACGCCGCAATTCGTCCACTAACGTTCCACACTCCTCTATTCATCTGTGATCTGTGCAAGCTGAGCATTTGGAACTGTACACAAGACACAGAAACTGCATTATAGTCTAAGTACTAGTTGTGCTGGCGTTCGAATGATTCTTGTGCCAATTTTTAGTGGCATGGGTTGTACCCACTACTATTACTGTACGTCGTATTGATTTTCAGTGAGAACGAACGCGACGCGGTGGAGGGTGAGTTTTGGGTTGCAGCACGGGGTTATGCAACCAGCCGTACGTGTTGCATATCCCTGCACAATCCGGAGACTGCAAGCTAGTTCCGCCGTACAGACCGCAGTTTTGAGTACGTACGTGTGCGCGTGTAGATATGGTGTTTTGTGTACGTACGTATGTGTGTATGTATGTATGTAATGAATGAATGTATGTATGTATGTATGTATGCATGTATGTGTATATATATGTAATGAATGTATGTCTGTATGTACGTACGTACGTACGTATGTAGGTATGTATGCATATATGTAATGAATGAATGTATGTATGTATGTATGTATATAGGTATGTATGTATGTAATGAATGAATGTATGTATGTTTGTAATGAATGTATGTACGTATGTAATGAATGAATGTATGTATGTATGTATGTAATGAATGTATGTATGTATGTAATATGTATGTAATGAATGAATGAATGTATGTATGTAATGAATGAATGTATGTATGCATGTATGTATATATGTATGTAATGAATGTATGTCTGTACGTACGTACGTATGTATGTAGGTATGTATGCATATATATAATGAATGAATGTATGTAATGAATGAATGTATGTATGTATATAGGTATGTATGTATGTAATGAATGAATGTATGTAGGTATGTAATGAATGAATGTATGTATATGTATGTATGTAATGAATGAATGTATGAATATATGTAGGTATGTATGTATGTAATGAATGTATGTATGTATGTAATGAATGAATGTATGTACGTACGTATGTATGTATGTATGTATGTATGTGTGTATGTATGTATGTATGTATGAATGCATGCATCTGACTACAATGGGCAAAGATCTTCCAGAGAAGCTAATAGTTGCTCAGCTAGTAAAAAAGAATTTCCAGAATATTTGGTAAATAAATGCTCATTAAAATTTTCACAAGAGCCCTCACTTTTACATATCCTAAGTCAAATGAACCCATTTCACGACCTCCCATCTTAATTCCTGCAGAATCATTGAACATTATCCCTCCACTTTATGTCTACATAGACGTATACAATTTCAACGCTTACAACCTTGTGTATATCATTCAGTTTGTGTACATAAGTACGTACGTATGCATGTTTGGTGCAGGAGTTTTTAAACTTTTTTGTGCTATTGATTTAACCCATATCCTGCTAACGTAGAGAATATGGCGAGCTTCTAATAATACCAGCAGATGGCAGATGGGATTTAATTTGGCATTTAAATGGTTAATGAAATGACGAAGAAGTGTCTGTGTCCAAACCCAAAGATTACATGCATTCTGGAAGAGCTCTGTAATTGTCGTTGTGGAAAATTTGAAAATTTGGATTACCTCGGTTCCTTCTAACTCTAACCAAAGCTAGCTTCTTCACTGAAAGAAAGATGAATACGTAATAACATTTTGAAATTGTTCCTGTTGCATCTTACTGAGTTCGCAAATTATTTAGCCTGATACCACGTTATGCGTCATTTTATTACATCTTCTGTTACGGTTAATACATATATACTATATAAGCTCTCCATATTTGCGTAAGATAAATGATTCCCTCATGAAGATCGAAGTATCGAAACTCGCTGGATACTGTGGCCTAAATAAAAATGTATATTTCAACTCAAATGCGCTATGTAAAATGTATTTATCACATGCTGCTTATCGCCAACATTTTTCAATCGCCATCGCGACCAACATCAGGGTAAACTACAAGAATATTAGGAAATCGAAACAGTTTGTCAAAACGCAGAAAACAGTTTGTCAAAATGCACAAGTGAACCACTCGTTGTTACAAAGAATGTCTCCATCTTACCGTACAGTCACTGAATATCAGATAATACACTACAAAAATTCGATAAAATTCATTTTTAATTACATGAAAACTGGGTGTATTTTTGTGTAGCTAATGTACAACTTGTGTTCTCTATAGAGATGTTTGTCACAAGGGAACTTGTGATAAACACCTGTACAGAGATTAATTAATTTAGTTGACGCCATACCGTTCAACAAATCATAGAGAAGGACGTAGTAACATGTTTAAAATTAAGGCATATAAAACATAAATTCTGCTTGAGCAGACACTCCGCAGTAGCAATCCGGAAGCTAGGAAACTATTTTTAGATGCCCTTTATCTCTTGCTCCAGCAAATGCGGATCTGTTGGTGGGGATACTCCGCCTCTTCGTTTCCGTGAGTACACAAATTAAAAACCGCAGATAACTTCAACGATGTTGAGGTTGGCAAAATGCTCACACATGGAAAATCTGGGACACATGAAATTGGCATTCTGTGAGATTCCTTTATTTCGGTAGGCAGGATAAGAACGGATGTTTTTTTTAGTGTTATTCAAAATGAATGGTGCAACTTCAAATTTCGGTAGATATCGTTCTCTAAAATGCGTCATTATTAAATAAATGGGAAACAGTAGAGAGGCTCACGCGGTTTTAATATGCGCCTTCAGATGTCAGCGCAGATTTGAAACGCGAGTGCGTGATAGTGCTGCAGTTGCAATATGCCGTCGGCTGTGGAAAAGTCATTTTGTGCGCTCTGCTATCAGGAGGAGCTTCGTGGGTTATACGTACAGGATAGGCTACTGTTGTTAGGTTAACCATTTGAAGACCAAAATTAATCCAGGTTGCATACAAAATTTCGGTTCGAACCTCTGAGAGGAGTGTATGCTGCCATTAGAAAGACACATGTTTGAGTGGTGTAGAGGGAAATAATGCTTTGATTGGAAGAATCATACAGAAAATTTTGTAGACAAAATACAATTCTGGGGTTGAAACTGGCGGTATATATGGTAACTACTAGGCTTAAACAGGGGGGACCGCGGTAGCACAGTGGTTAAGATGCTGTGCTACAAATCGGAAGGTCGCTGGTTTGATCCAGCTGGTGTCATTGGATTTTTCATTGACATAAAATCCTTCTGATCGCACTATGTCCCTGGAGTCGACTCAGCCTCTGTTAGAAATGAGTACCAGGAGTATTTCCCGGGGGTAAAGGCGGCCGGTGCGTAAGGTTGACAACCTTACCACCATGTTGTGTTGTCACGAAATCTGGGAACCTTAACTCCCTGGAACCCTCTGGGCCACTCCAGGCCTGTAACGGGACTGCTTTACATTTTTACTAGGCTTAAACGATTATGGCAATAGAACTGGAATGTATCTGACAATTAACGCTATGAGACGAAAAGAGATGAGAAGAATACATGTGGAATTGCGGTTAGAAATCTGGTCAACAGCAGACACCATGGGAAACGGAATGAGGGAGGTGAATATATAATGAGATGCATCTGAAGGGAATAGTTTTTCAGAATCTGGAACTCAATGTGTTAATGAACTTTAATGTTGACAGTGGTCAAAGTTTAAGTTGTGAATGACAAGGAATGACTTGACCGTTTGAGTACTTGTCAGCAGTTATTGATAAATCCCACCCTCTACGATGAATTCTTTACCCGTTAACAAATTTCATTTAGGTGCTTTTAAGGAATGGAACGTAAAGGCAGAACTGAATCACAGTACAGACGTGGCTGTGGAGATGGAACCAAATTCCTTTTGCAGGATGTTACAGTCAGCTATTGCGTATTCTAACACCACGGATGTCTTTAAGTTTGGGATTCCCCTGCAAAGAATGAGAATGTACACAATTATATGTTGGCATATGAAAGATAAAAATTAATTGTATTATAAAAAACACTGGGTGTGTTTACGAGGGAAAACTTCTTGGCGTCCTTAATCTTCGAATTCTGATGCTGTTCTGTACGTGTTGTAATCTAAAATGTCTTGTGTGTATTGTTGTTAATTTTCTTGTGTGTATTGTTGTAGTTGTCTTGTGTGTATTGTTGTCATCGAATGTGTATTTGTTGTACTATGTGCGTATTGCCGTTTTTACTTTAGATGCCGGACTGCTGGCTAGAAGTCAGTATTCGGAAGGTCCTGCGACCGGCCACCTCGACACGGGTTTTTCTTGGTTTCCCTGTGTCTATAAGCAAATGCTGAGACAGTTCCCAAGATTCCAAGTTGTCACTACATGCTTCTCATGTAGCCCTCCCGACTTAAATTTATTAGTACCCAATTTCATATTTTGTATACATGTAAAATAACCACTGCCACCGGTTGACAACCCAATTGCAGTTAACTGTTATTATTATTATTGTTATTACCAAACATTCAGAAAATACACTGTTTCTCCAGCACAAAGATCAGCTGGTTAATGTTTTTTAAAACAGCTTATGCTTTTTCTGAAATTTGTAACAAACATATGAAGACAATGCGTACCAAATACAGAATTATTTTACTTTTAAAACATATATTGAGCCAGTAATACAGCGTTTTATTTTATGAGAATTCTGGCAGCATCATACATTGCAACCGTCATATAATCACTTTGCCTTGTAGGGTTGTTGTCCATCAATAAGCTACTGTGTCCCTTAAAGACGAGTCAAATCTTTATACTTATTTTCGAGGAGCACACTCTTGAAATTTCAGAGAGGTTACCGGATATCCTGACGGGGTTCTTCTGTGAGCATCCACAGTATGATATTTCCAGATAAATTCAGTGTGCGTTAATTTTAAACACGCCACTATCATATCTTTCCAAACTTCAAGAGAAACACGTCATGTCTGCGTCTGTGCCGATATTCAGACCCTCGACCTTCCAAATACCAGTCAGGAATTTTTAACAATTATCCTGGAAAGTTCAGGCTATAAAACTTTATTTCGAAATGTGTGTGTGTGTGTTTGTGTGTGTGTTTCAGATATATTACCATGGCCATGGGGCGGATATTTCAGGCTATGAAAATTACTGTCGGCTTTGATGTGATAACACAGGGGTGCCCAAATAGACGAGTTTCAGGGCCCCACTTTAGGAAACAACTTAGCTAAAAGCAATACGTTTATTCTTGAAGTCAAACGTACGGTAGCAACAGTGATCACTGCCGGAAAGAACGCAGCCAGCGCTTCCTGGTAGTAACTCAAGAAAACTGTTTGCTGGGGAATCCACTCCGTGCTATAGTGGTCTGTTTTCAAGAGTCCGTTGTGAGAGATTTGGGTAATTATTTTTTACACTTCCAATTGCGCAAACCAGTATCAGTGACGTGCTCGAGCTGCGGTCGTGGCCATCCCTGTGGGGGAATGTAATATAGCGAAGGTGCTCCCTCCGTCATTAGGACCCTGAAAGTTGAGGCAGGACGCTCCTACCAAAAGCTGATGACCAACTACAAAACGGTTTCGCATCCCTGAGAATGGTAATTTTTCATAATCATTACCGTCTATTTCAGCTTATCTCTACAAAAATACCGGAGCTTACATTGTCCCTGTCTGCAGGTGTAGTTATCTGAAGCAATTGTACTATGTGCTGTATCTGATGCCCTGTCTAGGTCAAGTTCTAATAGCCCACTGTTTCGCTAACAATGGGATTTTACACAATCCCTCCTGACGTATTGATAACACCGTATCAGTCCGATAGTATGCTGTGACCTCACAAGACAAATAAACGGCGTGTTTACTCTAATAATTTCAGTCTAGTCACCTGCCTTTTTCCTTACGTTAAAACTGCGAAATTGAAAATGATGAAAGCCATGTGAGAGATTAGTGACACAATGCAAGCACGCACCGTGCGTGACTCATTCACAGCTGTTACCTGATTTACCCACATGCCCCCTCACTACGTTCAAGCCAAGTGATTGCTACATATAAGAAGAGTTTTATCATCCAAGATTTTACGTGTTGTCCACAGAGCGTATTTCTGTTTTTTATGTAGAACCCAGGTAAAAACAGTCCCGTTACAGGCCTGGAGTGGCCCAGAGGTTTCCAGGAAGTAAAGGTTTCCAGATTACATGACAACGGCACAGGATGGTGGAACAGTTGTCAGCCTTACGCACCGGCCGCCTTTACCAGCAGGGAATACTCCTGGTACTCATTTCTGTTAGAAGCTGAGTCGACCCCATGTCCGTAGTGCGATCGGAAGGATTATGTCAATGAAAAGTTCCAATGACATAATCTGGAATCGAACCAGCGACCTTACGATTTGTAGCACAGCACCTTAACCACTGTGCTACCGCGGTCCCATGTAGAACCCAGGAAAACAGCGATTATTGACATCTACAACATTAACTGATTAGTTTTTATAACTGAGACGGAGTGTGTTTACTGCGTGATAGGAAATATATCTTTAAATATAATACCGATTAAGTCAGGAGTGCACAAGTTTGCGACAAGTCAAGTAGCCACCTCAAAATTCCAAGCGCCAGTAGCAAGTTTTACACTTCGTACCCATATTTATTAGGCCCCACAGTACAAAATGTCAAACGGGCGACCTGGCATCCGAAATTTGTACACCTCTCGGTTGACTGATTTCTGTGACGTGTTAATCCCAACTGTCTGTTACAGGTCTCTACTAAATCCACTACCTACTCGATCGACACCCGCCGCGTCTGAAAAAAGGGAGTGCAGAAAACAGTTCTTTGAGTGTTAACAACATTTGCTCAGTTGATTAGCGGAGTAGGTTATATTTTGTGATCAAATGTAATTATAAAAGAAGAGGAATGTGTGTTTAAAGTAAAGATAAGAATAAGGTTAATAATAATAACATTTATTTACTGCAGTTGGGTTGTTACCCGGTGGCAGTGGTTATTTTACATGTAAACAAAACATGAAATTGGTTACTACTGAATTTAAGTCGGGAGGGCTACGAAATTATAGTGGCTTGAAAAGTTCTGCAGTTGCGTCTACTTTCCAAAACACTGTTTTACGTCCTTGATTTTAAGCTTTCGCCGTGTTCTATATGTAATGTGTTTTCTTTTGGGTAATTCCCAGGCGTCTGAGTTCTAATATCCGACGTTTCGGAACACTATCATTTCCATCTTCATAGGCAGGTGGATGAAGTATGACAGGGTATGGGATGTGTGGTGTATTACGTGCCTGTTTTATATAGACCAGTGTTTCGCAACCGCTGGGCCGCGGTCCTAACAGATTTACTCGTAAATACCTTTTCATTTTTTTAAAATTCATATATTAAACTAACATAAGAATTAATAATTAATTATGGCATAATCATAAAGAGTATTAGTACACCTATGTATATATACACCGTATACATAAGTGTACTAATAATCCTTATGATTATGCCATAATTAATTATTAATACTTATGTCAGTTTAATGTACGAATTTAAAAAAAAAATGAAAAGGTATTTACGAGTAAGTCTGTTGGGACCGGGCCCTCGTCTTATGGAAAAAGAATTTACCGGGCTGCGGTCTCACAAAGGTTGAGAAACACTAATGTAGACGCATACTAAGAAAAGTAACCAATTTCCGCATGAGATAAACAGAAATGACAAGTACTTAGAATCGGAATTCCAAAGAAAATACATTCATGAAGATGATGGAAAATTGCGTAAATATATCTGGTAGATAAGAAAGACATTTGTCATATAGGGAAAGTGCAGTGACGGCTTATTTACAACGATACTTTCGGGAAGTTCTTGTTAGAGTTCAGCTCTGAACTTTATCTCCTGATATCATTTTTACAAATCAGAAGACAAGCTCTCTTCTGTAATGTGACACTGTATCAGGTAAAATTACTGACTGTTGTTGTTTCCCTCTGACTGTGAGCTGAGAAGAAGGGCTGTATGTTAGAGCATGAGGGGCCGGACTGTGTGATAACCGAGAAACGTACATGAAAATGAGCTTCGTAAGTTGTACTCTTTACCTCACAAATTAATCGAATAGTGCTACCTTTATGAATGAGATTTATATTATTTGGATGAGTCAAAAATACCAACCATATATTCGAGAATTTAGCGCCCCAAGGCACACCAACTATGCTAATACCATTTATAGTTATTATTGAAACAATTAGAAACCTAATCCGACCAGGAACATTAGCAGTACGTCTGACCGCAAATATAATTGCAGGACACTTATTATTAACACTACTAGGAAACAACGGACCATCAATAAGACACACATTACTAACCGTACTAATCACTGCGCATATTCTTCTATTAATTCTAGAAGCAGCAGTAGCAATTATCCAATCACATGTATTTGCAATCGTAAGAATTTTTATTCTAGAGAAATCAATTAATCGTGTTGTTTCGTGTTAGGCATGGTTTCAAATTTCTGCTACGATTTTAGATTAATTAAATAAAGCAAGATTAATCTCCTTAATTTTGGAGAAATAAGAAATATGTACAGAATGTTTGTGTTTACCTGCAGGAAATCGGTCTCTTGGAACACAGAGACGAACATGAGAAGGCACTGATGATATTGAAAGGTATCATAGACCAATAGACTCAGATATTGTAATCGTTATTCTGATAACTGAAGGTAGAGACCAGTAATAGGTTCAGATATTAGTATTGTATTATAGGTTTCTAATACCAGGGAACTATTTTGTCAGTCCATTGGTCTGTCAGTCTGCTCTTACCAGCAGTAAAAGAGCCGTGACCAACCTGCAAATCAAATAATTATGAATGGAATCTCCCTCCTCTTGCCCTTACACTCATTTTCGAATTGGATTTCACACGGAATGATATTAATGAACTTGTGTTACATTTATCTAATACGAACATGGTAAAGCCGCTGTTTCACCTAAGCACCACTCTTTGAAGACAATTTCCTTAGAAGGAGATAAGTGGCTAGATGCGTTTACGGCTGTTCCTGATGTGGTCTTAAAGGGATAAACGGCTGCTGCTAACTGAAATCCTACGCTGATCCTCGATTAATTCTCTCGGCCTTGCACTGAAGACTTGTAAATGTTTAGATCTGATGGACTACCGTCGTGACACGTAGATGCCTAAAACTTTGCAAAATGACATAATTTCATATATACTCATTGTTTTGAAGAAGTGTTTTAGTGCGTTATCAGGAAGGACATCGCAGTCTGCAGCAGTGTGCTTTTGGGGAAATGTGATCCGATTTAGGACTATCAAGTTTACGCCGGAGTTTATAGGAACACGCCGTGCTGTAAATGCGAGTACCCTTCGTCTATGTTGGGTTTATTTATACTGGTGACTGATGTGTTCTTTATGTCTTGACTCAACACGTGTGTTTAGGCTAAGGTTTTGCCTCACATAATGTTAGGTTTCGCTGATATTCTGATGGGAATCGGTCCTACCGGGAGAGCCCATGTTTGCAGCGGTAATTCACATGTTGCGAACTGTGTATTACTTTATATATTAATAATGCTCTAAATTATTTTCATGTTTTTACCGTGCAATAATTCAATTTTATTAAAATATAACCAACTAATTGCACCAATGTGTGATTCTAAAATCTTATTTATACATTAAAACACGTCACATGGTTAAAATACTTCCTACAACTCCTACATGTTACAGTCTGTCAAGACCATCTTCAGGGAGTTTTAAGCATAGAAGCATTAGCAACTTCAAAATAAGGCAAAACAAAACTCCCTGAAGATGGTCTTGACAGACTGAAACATGTAGGAGTTGTAGGAATTATTTTAACCAAGTGACGTGTTTTAATG
>Ga0123352_10014340_pt1 | contig 12619 bp, 10 predicted proteins | sample TergutLab28metaG_FD_89700 | JGI IMG/M metagenome (GOLD analysis project Ga0123352, IMG submission 89700) | Labiotermes labralis P1 segment gut microbial communities from Petit-Saut dam, French Guiana - Lab288 P1 | ecosystem: Host-associated > Arthropoda: Insects > Digestive system > Gut ... | reverse complement strand
GACCCGTTGCGCTGACCACGTGACACCCCTCTATCCGCAAAAGTTGGCACTAACTTCGCCGACCGGCGGCGGTCGCTCTGTCGGTATAGTTCGCGTGCAGACTAAGGCCACGGAGTTTAGTTTAATAATAAACTATTCGTTGGAGGACTAATCTCTGATCTTAAAAAACCATGTGATTTTGTGCAATGTGATATATTACTTGAAAAACTGAAGTATTATGGTATTAATGGTAAGGCAGGTGATATGATAAAATCCTATTTAAATGACAGATACCAAAGAATAACAGTAAACAATGAATACTCCAAAAATAGTTCAGATTGGGACAAAGTTAAACAGGGCCTTTGTAAATAACCAACTTGATGCACAATTATTTTTCGTTTATGTTTATTTCCATTCTCTACATGTTTCGGACAGCTGTGTGTCCATCATCAGGAGAATGAATTGTATCAATACGACATATGACCTGGTATGCACCAGAACGTCGTCTACACAGAGTGACATACACCAGATGTCATATTGATACAATTAATTCTCCTGATGGACACATAGCTGTCCGAAACATGTAGAGAATAGACCTAAACATACATGAAAAAGAATTGTGCATCAAGTTGGTTATTTACAAAGATTATAATGAGATACACTGTCAACAAAACATAGTTCAGCAGGGTATATCACATGAAAAAGAATTGTGCATCAAGTTGGTTATTTACAAATATTATAACGAGATGCACGGTCAGCAAAACATAGTTCAGCAGGGTATATCACAAGGTTCAATACTCAGTCCACTGTTTTTTATGTTATACATAAACGATTTACCACATGTAATAAGTAATATATCTAAACCAACTTTTTTCTCTGACGAGACTAGTATTATATTTTCTAACTCTGATTCCATTGGCTATGCCTCAGAATTTATAACAGTATTTGATAAAATAAATTTATGGTTTGCAATCAATTCATTAAGTCTCAATAAAACTAATTATGTGGACTTTACAGCAAATCAAATACAAAAATTTATAGTAACATAAATTTTTTCTTTTTTCTTTAAGGAAGGAAAATATTCTGTAAGAGGCTATGTATTGTATTATATACTGACATGGACTTGAGTGTGATGTGTGTGTGGTTGTCAAATGTGGCCCATTTCTAGCATGGTATTTCACAGTCCTGTTCACTACTGTTTTTATGTGTTATTATAATTATCACTGCTCGGTAATCTTGATAGGTGAATCATTGTTGTAAAAAAAAGTGTTAAATATTTTGACCAGCTGATATGAATACCACATATTTCGAATTTTATGTTGTAGGTGCGTGTTCGTCATTACAGCTCTGGTGTGCGCCTGAATGATATTGTAATTGTGTCTGGTGTTCGCACACCGATTGGCTCATTTGGAGGCACTTTGTCTTCCCTCTCTGCACCTCAGTTGGCAGCTGTAGCTATTCAGGTATCTCACATTTGGTGACACAGACTCTTTCTGTGACGTTGGATTGATAGTGGCATTATTATGTTTTCTTGCAAATGGCTGCATAAGATACCCTATTAATTGTAATGAATGTACTTCTGTACTTACTTATAGAAAGTCCCTGTGATTTTGCATCATCAGTGTCATTGCAAATCTGACCAACTGCCCAGACCAGTTCAGATTACACTTCACAAATGAACAGCAATATTTCCAATTGTATTGACAATGCAAGTGATGAGAGTTGTTCCAATTCACAGTGGTTTGTCCTGACCTTACGGTCATTAATTAGTCACCTTATTACAGCTGCTATGTAAGCTGAAGCAGCAGCATTTGAATTCACACTCTTGGCAAAAACTCACTGTGTAATAGCAGAAAGATGACACCATCTTGCTGTTACGTGCACATTGGAAATGATTGCTGAGAAAATTATTGCAGAATCTACCTACAAACCTATGTCTCATTACTAGTATAATTTCAATAAATTCTCTAGTGACATTATGGGGAACCAATAAAATTGCCTGTCACATCATGAGTTCTATAATCATTCAAAATTGAGGCACAAGAATGTGTCTGCTGACACTGTAAATGCTGGAACTGGGGTTGATGGCTAGCAGCTGCAAACAGTTGTGGAATGTAGTAAAGGAATGTTTTTACCATATAATGAATGTGTGTGGTTGATGTTGGATATTAGCTGTAGGCAGTGTTGTGCATTATTTATAGCCCTATATCTATGTGACATGTAACTACCCGCAGCTGCTAACATTGTGGTCACATGACACAAAGTTGGCAGAATTTTCATAGACAAACTCAGAAGGGTTAAATGATGGTGTAGGGTGCCATTGAGAGAGCAGGCATACCAAAGGAGGAGGTGAAGGAAGTGCTGCTGGGAAATGTTCTGCAGGCAAATGAAGGACAGGCTCCAGCACGGCAGGCCACACTTTTGGCAGGTATCTACAGGCACTGTGAAGTTATCTAGCATCAAAAGATAATGAAGACAGAATTTGGAAGAATGGTAAGCAGGCAGTGTAGTGCAGGTACTGTACTGGTGACAGCATGCTGGTCATGCAGTGTAGCACATGTACTGTACTGATAACACGCTGGTCACGCAGTGTATTGCAGGTACTGTACTGATAACATGCTGGTCATGCAGTGTAGTGCAGGTACTGTACTGATAACATGCTGGTCACGCAGTGTAGTGCAGGTACTGTACTGATAACATGCTGGTCATGCAGTGTAGTGCAGGTACTGTACTGATAACATGCTGGTCACACAGTGTAGTGCAGGTACTGAACTGATAACATGCTTGTCACTCAGTGTAGTGTGGGTACTATACTGATAACTTGCTGGTCATGCAGTGTTGTGCAGGTACTGTACTGGTACCAGCATGCTGGTTATGCTGTGTAGTGCAGGTACTGTACTGATAACATGCTGGTCATGCAGCGTAGTGCAGGTACTGTACTGATAACATGCTGGTCACACAGTGTAGTGCAGGTACTGTACTGATAATATGCTTGTCATGCAGTGTATTGCAGGTACTGTACTGATAACATGCTTGTCACTCAGTGTAGTGTGGGTACTATACTAACTTGCTGGTCATGCAATGTTGTGCAGGTACTGTACTGATAACATGCTGGTCACACAGTGTAGTGCAGGAACTGTACTGGTACCAGCATGCTGGTCATGCAGTGTAGTGCAGGTACTGTATTGATAACATGCTGGTCACACAGTGTAGTGCAGGTACTGTACTGGTACCAGCATGCTGGTCATGCAGTGTAGTGCAGGTACTGTATTGATAACATGCTTGTCACTCAGTGTAGTGTGGGTACTATACTGATAACTTGCTGGTCACACAGTGTAGTGCAGGTACTGTACTGATAACATGTTGGTCATGCAGTGTAGTGCAGGTGATGTGCTGATAACTTACTGGTCATGCAGATATTCTGAGGTGTCAGCTACACTGATGCTGCATAATGAAGGTAAGTTTTTTTTAGAATACAGAACAAAGACACCGAAGCTTCATTTAATGTGTATTTGACTTGTGGTTTTTTGGGTTTTCCAAGGAACTGCTGGTACCAAGATGTGATATTTGCTGATATGTTTCTATGTCTACACATTTTGTGTGAAGCATTAGTGTACTGCTTAGCCTGGATGTACATGGGCCTTGATGTTTGGGATTGCCCCTTTTAATACCATTGTTTCAGCTGTTCATGACTAGTTACGCCGTGCAGGAATGATCCATTATTTATTGTAAGTTGTGCTTCCAAAAAGTGTTTGTGTTTTATTAAAAGTAAACTATTTTTTTGTTTTTGAGTATTATTTAAAGTTCTTTCATTTTCCCCAGAATAAGATGCCATGTTTCAAAGATGAGTGACAGGGTACAAAATACATCATTTTTGTTTACTGGTGGTCTTAAATCTTTAATAACAAAACAGAGTTTACTCAACTTTTTCAATTAATTCTCCACATGAAGATCTCAGTTTAAGTTATGATTTAACCATACACCCCAAAAATTTAGCGTTGGGTGAATGAGTAATTTGTATGTCTGGGAAAACAATATTTTTCTTCAATTTATTGTGGAAGTCTAATGCCAATGATTTGTCTCTATTATTAATCAGTCTCTTTTTATCAAACCAGGATATAATGCTGTTTGTTGTATCTAAGTTGGACGCTGATTCATTTATGATTTTGTCAGTAATTGGTATACTAGTGTCATCAGCAAAAAAGTGTCAATTTGAGGGATGTTTCATTGCTGATATTAGTATTAACATAATTATTATATATCAGGAATGACAGTGGCCCTAGAATAGATCCCTGTTGAATGCCATATTAAATAATACTCTTTCTGACCGTTTGTTTAATTTCATTTGTAGTTGTATCAAGTTAGTCTATTTCTGCCAGTTTTTTTTTTTTGTTTTTTAAGTAAGAAACAATTTGTTGGTGTGTGGTTCCTCTGATACCATATGCACGTAATTTTTATAATAAAATATTGTGGTTTACCAAGTCAGAAGCTTTTGACAAGTCTAAAAATAGGCCTACACGTGCTTCTTTATTAACTAGTTTTTTTTTTATATGCATTCTCCAAGAAAATTAATGCTGTATGGTGGATCTGCCTTTATGAAAATAGGGGCAACTGAAATCATCTCAGAATCATTCAGAAATTACTTGAACAGCATTTGGGCGAAAGCATGAAATCAAGGAAGAACAGAAAACAGCCATATTGGTCACTGCAAACATGCTGTGGAGAGTACCAACATAAAAGTATGAAACATTCAACATGGGAAGTAACATTTACATGTACCATAAATTGTAACTACATAACAGCTGAAACACTGTATGCCCTAAAAACATGGTATGTTTCAGGTATCTAATTGTAAATACCCTTCATAAAGGTGATAACAAGTAGTAGTAGTAATGATTCAGTTTCAATTCATTCTCAGTTCTTTCACACACTGGGAACTAGCAATATGAATATATGATAACGTATGAGAACAATGTATAGTAAAATAATAATTATTATTATTATTATTATTATTATTATGTGTGTGCTACACAAAGCCACAAGGCCAAGTACACTACAGTACAGCACAGGAACGTAAGGCAAATACAAAAAATTAACAAACAAAACCACCTTTATGGAGGTGATAAAAAAATCACACCTTAGAAGAACATAATACCAGTTATGGAAAAATTTGTGAAATGAAACATTTTTCCAAGTATTTAGATAGTAGATGTAACATTCACGAAGAGACTGAAGTACAGCATCAGATACAGAGCGTAGAAAATAAGCAGCAGTGTACATTACAAAAAGCAAACCAAGGGAGATACATTGCGAAGTACTAATTGAGGAAAATAAAATGTGGAGGGTAATACCTGGCCATTTAACTGTTAAAAGGAGGGGAAAAGTTGCAATAAGCAATAATTAGTAAATAAAATAAAATTAGGCAATTTTACAAAATGCTAAGGTGGTTGAAAACATTAGTTTTGCTACCGACAGCTCTAGCTGCAGTAACAAGTTTGGCAGAGGGGCTAGCCGTAGCACAGTGAGGAGCAATAAATGTAGAGTGGTCTCTGGTTGTTATAGAAGGTACCCATAGACTGATGGTGTGGAGGGTGGGAGGGCAAGAGGCTTTGTTAACAAAAATATCAATAAGGAACAGGCTATCATGGTGCCACCCCCTTAAGTGAAGAGGATATGGATTTAGTGTAGCCAAAATTTCCTTATATTTCTTGGAGCTAATGTTAAAAAAAATTAATGTAAACCAAGTTAGCAAATTTCCCTAGTACTCTTTCAGTTATTATTATGATAGTAAAACTAATAATAACAATAATAATAATGTGCTGCTGCTGTCAATATGCTGTAATGGCACAGAGAGAAGAGAGCTATAACACTTATGACACTTGAGAGACTATGTCCCCTTACTGCTGAGGAGTTAAAAACTGGCTGGCACTTTCCCTTCCACCCCTGCCACCAGTCTGTGAGTATGGATTGTCTTGGGTTTTGCACTGGTGATCCAGACCATGACTGGGTAACAGGAAATGAAAGGGGGGGCTATAGTTTGTCCCAGATTGTCCGTACTGCCCGAGGATTTACATTACAGATGGACCACCATATTTTTATTAATGGTATTTCATATGTTCTTATAGTGAGCGTGGCATTCTACTTTCAAAATGCATTCCAATGTTGCTGTTTGTAATGGTTTTATCAGTTAAGTTAATCTCAAATGTTGAGGCTCTTCTGTTGTTGGAGATTCACACACAAATGAAGTATTATATGATGATGATGATGATGATGATGTTGTTGTTGTTGAAGTGGATTTTCAGCCTGTCCATATGTTGCACATAGTGTGATACTAGCCTGTTGGGTGACTGCTCTAGGTCTGCCCAGATCAACGATCTGCACAACAATCAACAAGGTGTGTGCGTCAGGCATGAAGAGTGTCATGCTCGGATCGCAGACCCTCATGTGTGGTCAGCAGGACGTAATTGTGGCAGGTGGCATGGAGTCGATGTCGAATGTACCGTTCTACCTGCCACGTGGTGAGACCAGCTATGGTGGACTGAAGCTCAATGTTAGTAATTTATTGAGAGGGACGTGAGCCATCTGTGTTTTGTTGCAAAAGTTTGCTCTGGTCTTGTGTAGTAACAGTTTTTCTATGACAACTGTTGCTTGTCAATTTGCATTGCTGCTGCTCTGTGCTGTGGGCTTACTGATGTATGTCAGTATAATGAGTGAGCTGGCAAGGAGTGACAAGTGCATTTTAAAATTGTATGTTAATTTCATCATGTCTGCTTTTGAGTAACAGACCTGTAACTCATACTGATTTTGATCGGACTTGTATATTCACACTAAATGTTGCAAGGTTGATTTTGATTGTCTTTTGCTATTAAAAATGGACTGTAAAGAAACAGAATGGGAGGAGTGGTCAGGTGAAACACTGACACTCCCCCTTCCCTTGTTTTTGTATGTAGCTGTCAAAGGATTAACCTGGCAGAAGACGTGTAAAAAGAAATGGACTATGTGTATCCTCACGTATATAGTGACAGTATCCTGTGAGAAATGTCTGTTGTAGCATCAGGGCACATACAATTGTCAGAGCAGCAGGCTAGACATTTGTATGTGCTGCATCTGCTGTCTGGATGTCTGGGGGCCAACCATTCTAGTAAGACTGAGGGTATTCAGGAATGGCCAAGATCCGTTGTGCCGGCACCAGACAACATAGTGGAGTGCCTTATAAACGCAGGGGACCAGTTGGCTTTTGGCTGTGGAATGGTGGTCAAATACAAATGTAGTGGCTGGGTAGCCAGCAAACACTGAGGGTCCTTCTGCATATGGCAGTCAGCACAAAGAGATAAGAGCACATGAATGTGAACGTAAACAGTCTGCCTTGTGTGGAGAAACATTTAAATAGTGTGACAGAGTAAGTGAAGTGAGCAGTTGGAGACTGTGAGCTTTGAGTGTCAGTAGCAAGAAACAGTGGAGAACGGTGCACTGTCCGAGTGAGTCTGTGGCGTGAATGAGAATAAAGTATGAAAGAACAGAACTACAGACTTGTCCAGGCTATCCTGAATAAGTCTGTAGTACAATAATCTAAAAAAGGGAATATAGCTCCTAAGAACTGAGATCGTTAATACAAGCATCGATTCCTTGTCAATAATTTATTTAAATTCTTAGAAGTGTGCTGCTGTAGTGTCAAACAGCATTTCTGTTCGTAATGCACGGACTGTCCATTACAGTATATTGTGCTACGTGCAGCTGTGTAGAGTGATGGCCACAGGAGTCTCAACTGCAGAGGCACATGTTTCAGTTCATGTCAGTCCATGTGAGATATGTGATGACCGAGTGGCACTGGAACAGGAGTTTGTTTGAGCACTTCAGCCTTCCTTTGTCAGTATTATTCTGTCAATGTTGTATAGTCATTGGTTCACCAGTACAGTGAAATATCTGTTAAACAGAGCCTTGACAGTGGACGAACATGTCTTTAGTGAAAACTTACAGTATGAGGAGCTGGTGTGAGAAACATTATAAGATCACCTTTAATGAGTGGTAAATGTTTGACATGGAAACAGAAAACAAGGACAAGGCTTTAATAGAAAATATTCTTCCTGTTTGTATGTAACTTTGTTCTTTACTGGACTGTCAACATGGCCATTCCCTTCAATTGCATGTTGTTTATCAGCAGTGAGAGATACTGTTAGGAAGTGTTGCTACGCAAGGAAAAGATTGGGTGGTGGGGAGGCTGGGTGTGGATTGAAGAATCCTGAAATTTGGCGGTTGAACCGGTCAGTAAACAGAACAGCGTGTAATACCAGTCCAGAAGAAATTGGTTTTACTGACAAATAACTGAATGCCACTTTAGAGTGAGTGACATCAGTCACAGGCATGGACACACTGGGAAATTCCAAACCTTAGCTATGTGCACCCCAAACAGTGGTGGTCCTGGCAACCCAAACAACACAATTACACTTCCTGGTGGCAGGACATTCATGCCATTTCTGGTGAAAGATCTGAAGATTTTACTTGTTCAAGTAGTTGTAGCCATGGTGTCAAAGAAAAGATTAATGCTTGATCCGAACACAACAGTAGAAGTGACTGAAGCAAGTGAGAAAGACAAGTTGACAGTAAAGCAAGTCATGGCAAAGTTTAATGGTGGTGAAACATGGAATGTGTGGCATATTAAAATGCAAGGTGGAAATAAGCGATTGTAGGAATGGCTCCATGAAACATAAACCAAGAAAACTGGAAATGAATACAGAAATGAGATTGCATGGAGTGGTTTGTACATGCATGAGCCAGAACACTGGTACAGGAACATGCCAAAGACGTGAATAAAATCTGGGGAAAAGTGAATTTAGGGCACGAACTGGCTGATGGGGAAGTTTCAGGAATAGACATCAGATTGTGTTTAGTGAAGTCTGTGGTGAAGCTGGCAGCATTTGTGCAGAAACTGTGGCAGACTGGTTTGCCAGACTTCAAGTTCCTGTTTGAACTGGAACCTGTGTGCAGCATGAAAAAATTCTGGTCCCTTGCGGTTCCATTATAGGCTGGTTTCTCGGTACCAGTACTTTATAGTTATTGCCTGGAGTATCAGGCAGTGAACACTGAACATACCAGTGACAATCCACACATTTGCAGCACAGAACCCTAGAAGACACCATAAGCAGATCTCAAAATATGATGGCAGACAATGGGTGGTGCTGGACCTTCTACGAGCCATTGCACTGATGGTGTACATATTTGACATGTGGAACTTCTTAGGTTCAACATAATACTAATTCATCATTGTGTACAGATATTAGAGACAGATCATCATTTATACATAGTTTCATGTAGATCTGTGTTGTATAATGACTAGGCTGTGGGCTGAAATGACTGGGGTTCGATTCCTGGAAGTGTTAGTATATTTTTCTTTTGCTAAAACAATTGAGTGGGTACCAGAGGGTCTTTCCCTAGGGTTAAAGTGGCCAAGGCTTAAATTTCGCTGCTTCCTTCCATCTAGTGCTGATGTTAAATGACTGGAGCTGTATGTTTACCCCCACATGTGCTTTCATGTTCTTCTCAGGGGACAGCTTCACTGTAAATACAATTGTGTGGTTTGTAGTATAAGTACAGAGTACAGTAACTGTGTCGGTTTCTGTAAGTATAGCTGGTGTTCAGAATACTTTTCTAGAACCATAAGTGGGCTGTTGACAGGATGGTGTGGTGTATGATGGACTGACAGATGTCTACAGTGGCTTGCACATGGGGAACTGTGCAGAGAACACGGCCAAGATGCTGAACATCACCAGAGATGAGCAGGATGAGTATGCAATAAACAGCTACAAGCGTAGCGCACAGGCACACAGGGATGGTGCATTCACTGATGAGCTGGTACCAGTGTCTGTGAAGCAGAAGAAAGGTAAGTCAAACAGCAACACAGTTGTTAGGGTAGTGGTGCTGTTGAGGACTGAACACACATCTAAATGGTGGAGAAACAATGAATTTGTACAGAATCTTGGTGCAGAAACATCAGAAAATGGCCGTCTGGAAGGCTGTGTGTGATGTGGGGGAATAACATTGAGATGGCTGAGATTTGTGTTTCTGATGAAGTTGAGTATTAAGATCATGTTCTTATTATGCGATTCATTGTTCAGGACTGGCAGATAGTTACCACTGGGCCATTCTATGGGTCAGGCAGCTAAGTTGCCTTTCTGTCCCAGCAGAGGCTGTGATTCAGTCCCAGGCCAGTTATTGTGGGATTTGTGGTGGACAGATTGGCACTTATGAGTATTTCAGTTTTATGCTGTCAGGATCATTCCACCCACACTCCACACTCATTGATTTATCTGCCATTGACACTATCATTATGTCATTTAGTAGTTGACAGTGCCATTGGATCCTTGAAAGACTTATGATTGTTTGGGAGGAATGTGCAGTACCCTTCTGCAGGGTAGTTCTGAGAGGGACGTGACAGCGGGTGTATCCAGTGTGAGGCCGAGGCCACAGTGATGTTTGTGTTGTGTCATGCAGGCAAGCCTGACGTAGTGGTGACCGAGGATGAAGAATACAAGCGAGTCAGTTTCGACAAGTTCAAGAAGCTATCCACAGTGTTTCAGGTGTGTACCAGCCAGCTGCCTAGCACATGTGCAGTCGTAATGCTTGTGTGTGTTTCTTGGTCTGCATTAGCTGCTGAAGAAGTGAAAGATTTGAGGTTCTGGCAGCCATGTCGAAGAAACAGGTCTTGTGGGATTGTTTTGTATACTGTAACGGTGGGTAAGTAGTTCCCAGAATTGTGAAGAATTATGGTAGCTTCATCTTGAGGGTTTTAGGGCCCAGCACTCCATTCTTCTTAGACTGCTTGGCCACTGAAGAGGAAGGCACTGTAATCCTTAGAAATGCTGGGAATCACTAACACAGTGACATGGTGTCACATCTAAGAGGAGGTGAATCTCTGCTACTGCTGTGAGAACCTCAGATGTTGTGCTTTTGGGCTTTAGCTTAAAACTGTATAAATAATTGTGTTTGGTACAGTACTGTTACATAACATAATATAACATAAGGTACAAAGTGATTTGCTGTGGTTTTGCTTATCTACCATATTTATAAAATAAAAATAAAAAAGTCTTTTAAAGCATTATATTTTGTGAATTTCGAGGTTTTCACATTGGTGTAATTGAAGACTGGGATGTGGCACTGTGTAGTTCCTTCTTGGTCTACTGGATCCTTGAGAAGGGAGGCAATACATCCTTTAAAACACTGGGAAGCACTCGACTAACAGTGCAGCATCACATTTCAGAAGGCCAGGGTCTGCATTATAGTCTGTTTAAGGCAATTTTAGCTGAGGGATGTTGAATGTGTAAAGAGGCAGCTATTTGGTGAGGAATGTTGCAGTCGTGCCAGTCAAGACACACAGTGCATGACTCTGTTTCTGTGTGAGGAAAACGTCATGAAGTGTTTTCATTTCCGCCTATTTTAATGCAGTGGTTTTGACATTTTGTGTCCATTTCTGATGAATCAGGATGTGACCAAATGGCTGGCAAGTCATCTTCCCCCACTGTCATGCATTGTACAGATAACTCTCAGCTCAATGAGATTCTTTCTGTCATTATGTAAATTTGATTACTTCCTTGTTTTATGAAGCAGTATTCCCTCTCGGTCACTTAATGTATATTATGCCTTCAAAAAATGTGTTTTATTGATAAGCTCATGGGTTTTGTGCTTTCAGAGGTTACATTATACTTTTATTGCTGGTGTTTCAGTATTTTGTGGAACAAACTTTGCGTTTTGTGTTCAGTATGGGTTCTGATATTTATGACTCCAGTGTTTTAGAATGTTGTCAGTGCCTGTTATTCAGAGAACATTTTGACCCTACTGTGTATGAATGCAGCAGTTTTAGAAAATGTAAAATCACTGGGGTACTGCCAACCTCATGATATGTGCTCATTGGGTGTTGCAGGTGTGTAGTTATGTTAAATTAGTAAGTGAATTGTCTTTGTTTTTGACAGAAGGAGAATGGCACCATTACGGCAGGTAATGCTTCCACCCTGAATGATGCTGCAGCAGCTCTGGTACTGATGACATCACAGGCGGCTGAACGGCTAGGCTGTAAGCCTCTAGCTCGTGTTGTGGGCTTCCAGGATGCAGCCACTGAGCCCATTGACTTCCCTCTTGCTCCAGTTTTTGCAGTACCAAAAGTTAGAGTTTTGCATCTTTAGTAGTTTTACTGTTGTTGGTTTGGTTAGTAGTTGGATCTGAGATTCCTACTGTTGGTATTGTGAGGAGTTGCATGGGAGAATCAATGCTTTTTAGGTGTGGATGTGCTAACTGTACCTCTTCATGGTTGGAAGGGACAGCACTGCCCTATGCAGGTGCAGGATGGGCATTTAAAATGAAGACATGTCTGGCTTTCAGCAGCTGAATTGGGATTTAAAGGCTGGGTGATAAATGTTGACATTCTGAAACCCAGTGGTTACTTTTTGTACCACCATGTTCAGCATTCAAAAGTTCTACCTGTACCTGTACAGTGCAAGTATGTGTTTTGTTTGGATGACGGAGCAAATGGAAATTATTTCCCTTACAGGATTAACTTCTGTTTTTTTTTTTTTTTTAACCCAGATACATTGTTTTTCCGTTTGGTAAAAATTTAATCCGCAAATAAAGCAAAGCTTTGTCAGGACAGTTG
>Ga0123352_10014339_pt1 | contig 12620 bp, 7 predicted proteins | sample TergutLab28metaG_FD_89700 | JGI IMG/M metagenome (GOLD analysis project Ga0123352, IMG submission 89700) | Labiotermes labralis P1 segment gut microbial communities from Petit-Saut dam, French Guiana - Lab288 P1 | ecosystem: Host-associated > Arthropoda: Insects > Digestive system > Gut ... | reverse complement strand
TCGGTTTCGGGTATTGATTTTTTAAGGTTTTTTTCCTGGGGGGGATGGGGGGGGGGGCGAAGAGGAACACATGGTGGCGCTGTTGGTTGAGGCAATGCGCTACAGACTGGAAGGTCGCGGGTTCGATTCCCGATGGGATGAATGGGATTTTTCATCGACCTAATCCTTCCGGCCACACTATGGCCCTGGAGTCGACTCTGCCTCTAACATAGATGAGTGCCACCAGTAAGGCAGCCGGTGCATAGGGCTGCAAAACTTGCCACCTTCATGTGCCGAGGGAGCCGCAACCTCCTGGAGCCTTAAGGGCCTGTATAGATACGACTTTATTATCCTCTGCTATATGACAACGTGTGATTGACAAATTTATCACCATTTCAGAGCAACACACTGTCTCCATCGACCCATTCTAAAACTTCAGTTAATTTTCACTAGATTACAACGCTTCACATTCAAGAAGACGGTCATCTTCATAGTACAATCAAAACTTCGAAAGTAGTTAATAATGGCGTTTCATCAGGTCTGGGATTTACAGTGCGTCGTGTGATGTCATAACCCGTGGCTGGCGTCGTTTTCCCGACCGTCTGATGTTTTGTACTAGACGGCCTTGAAGGGTGAATGACCTTCAGGGCCTTTTATTGAAGGACGAATCTTTGCATGAAAGAAACAGGTCTGACCGTCGAAGGTTGTAACGAAGGGGGGGGATTGAATATGTATGCAGGGAAGATCGTATCCAACCTGGCTACCCGTTGCGTAAACACCCCCCTCCCGCACCCTGTCTATCCATGTGGCTATCCGTTGCGTAAAGTCACCGGCCCTATTTACCAACGTCCATTTCAATCTTATCTCGGTAATTCACTTTACCAGTACCCACCTATACATTACTACGAACCCTCAGCTTGTAGTTTCGTACTTGTAGCAACAGCCGTACCTTCTTTTGAACCCCTCTGACACTCTTTATCAATTGTAATAATAATAATAATAATACAGCTTCCTTTAGTCATTTCCACCCGTTTTCATAATATATTTATCCATTCACCTACGTTTACATGTGTAATAACACTTTACGCCCAAATTAATATCAATGACAATATTAAAATTATGCTGACTCTTTAGCCACTCAGTCATACAGGTAAGAGAGAGACAGGGGGTGTAACTCCACGCATTATTAACCTCAGCACTACAACGAAGTAAGTGGTTAGTTTCACGGACGTAGTCTTGGACACAGCCAATAAACGGGACGTTGCCAGGGTCCGAGAGCAAGTCGGGGCACGTGGGAGAAGAGTATCGCTATCGAAATTCGAGCCCCGAATCATGAACTGACTTAATGTCGGAATACTTTGAGTAACGAAAACCTGACATAGCGAGCTGGTAGCATGTGTCAGGAAAATGCGGGACGCATGACTGGAGATGCTTTCTGCAAGCAGAATATTGTTGACAGAAGGAACAGGTGTTGTATGAAAGGTACTTATGTTGATTCAATGAGCTGGGTCGGTAAACAGTATGGATATAGAACCAAATATTTAACGTGGGGCGAAAGCTTTTGTCGTGTTTTGAGAAGGTTAGGGGGTTTGAATCGGATGTGTCCTGATGCATCGGGAAACCAACATTCGCGCAAGGAAATACTGGATGATAGATCGGAATTGTGTGTGTGTGTGTTTTTTTTTAATTTCCGTTTGTTAGTTTTTACTTTCTTTTAAATAATTTATGATGGCCCGACTATAGTCAATTGTGACTCATACATTTAGCCACTGTTTCGAATAAACATAGCTGTGCTGGGTATACTACCTAAAGCTTTGTTATTGAATGTTCTATAGCAAAGAGGGATGAATTGTATAAAATTAATGCTTACAAACTTTTGGTTTTTCTGCACCATCTGGCAGTTGGGTGTATTTTCAACATTCCCCCAAAATAATTTTAATTCAGTCCGCAGCCATACGTTGCACTTCGGTGTTTGAGAGACTAAATTTAGCAGTTGTATAAAATGTTCAACAATGTTACCATGTTTATCGGTGACGAAGTCCGCTTTGGTCGATTGTTTAGAATAAAGGACGACAATACCTGGGGTGCCTTGAACTTCAGAGCTCAAGGCACTGGACCCAGGTATGGCATCGTTTGATCTAGATTTATCCCCGTTCTTGGCAGCTTGATGTCCTTCACCAGCACAACTGTGAATCCATAGGAGAGAAATCAGAACTAGCAGAATCGCTTCCCATCTCAGCATCTGAAATGATGACATGAAATAATCAAATGAGGTTAATTTGAGGCTGTGTAAATTCACTCATGCTGCAACATATCCAAGCAGTGTGAGGTTTGTGGCTGTGGTGCTATCTAGTGGGAAGGGGTTGTTATATTTCACTGGCTTCCCTGATGATACGGGATCGGTTGTGTGAATTCTTCCCAGGGCTTCTGTTATCGTCACCTTTTAATGATTCTTGTTTCCAGATACTTGGTAGGACACTTTGGATGGAATATCTTTGTATCGAAACGCCTATGCTTGCAAAGAACGACATAAACACAGGAAAAATGGTGGCCTGCATGCATTCATTCTATTACTCAGATTCAAAGTGTTCGAGCAGCAGAAGAAAATGGAAGCATGTCTCTCAACTTTTCTGCTGTGAGAAATCCCAAAATAATTGTTCATATTCCGAGGAACCCCTACCATTAAAACGTTTACAGGCCAGAAAGGCTCGAATTGCGCTCTCTTATATAAAGAGAGCGCAATTCGAATATTGCTGTTTTTTTGTATTGTCTGATTTTTTTTTCAAATATCAAAATATCAAGCCTAAATAAGGTTTAATTCAACATAAATTTAAAATTTAACGATCAAAACAAAATATGTAGGCGGTTGGTAGCTCGCGGAGATTATTGTAATATTGGTAAATGCCGGAAAAATATTAGTGCCACGCGTCGAGGGATATTTAAAATTTGTCGCGGTATTTCAGAACTTTTATTTGTTCCAAGAATTTTAACGGTACTCACTAAAAAGGTAAGGGCAGAGTGATTTCGAAGAATGCCTGCTTCCGCTGCCTTCAGAATATTTGTTCTTCCTTTCTGCTAACTAACTAAAAAAAAAACTGAAACATTCACGCGTGATAGTCTTTCCTGTTGTTTTGTATGGGTCTGAAACCTCGTCTCACACTGACGGAACAACATAGGCATGGGGTTTGAGGAAAGGGCGATGGAGATAATATTTGGAGCTAATATGAAATAACAGGAGGCTGAAGAAAATTGTATAATGAGAACCTACATGATCTGTACTCTCTGCCTAATATGATTAGGGTTATAAAATAAAGGAGCATAGGATGAGCGGATTAAAGGACACACAGGGACAGAAGAGAATTGTACGGGGGGGTTTTGAGCGGGAAAAGCCTGAACGAACGATAACGCTTGGAAGACCTAGGAGTAGATGTTCGGATAACAGTAAAACAGTTCTTACAGACATTATGGGAAGGCGTGAACTAAATTCATCTGGCTCCGAGTAGGAGTCGATGGCGGGTGCCTTTGAACATGCTCGTAAAACTTCGGTTCCCATAAAATGGGGGAATTTTTTAACTCTGAGGAACTGCAGTTTCTAAAGACGGATTCCGTTCCTTGGAGCTAGTTGGCAGCCACTGTTAAGTCAAAGATACAACGTCTGTACCCACTTTCACTAGAAACATTGCACTTTTCTGTAATTCTGAATTACATTTCAGTTCAAGAAAGTGGAAGTTTCCACGGCCTCTAACTTCTGCACGGACCATCTCCACTGACCACCCACGCCACGTACGTACATGCGTTGTGTAACCATTACTTCGGTACGTTTTGTGCATGATTCACACTCGAGTTGTCAGCATCAAGATCCAATCTTCGTATCAACATTCGAACTTCCCTTCTTTACCTCTCTTCGCTTTCATCACGTTACTTTTACTGCTCTAATGCTCTTAAGCGAAATGAAAGTAAGTGGGCACTTGCTGTTCTTGAACCGAATAACATTTGCCACTGACGCATCTCAGCACACCCACAGATGCCGGATGGCAGTAAGTGCACGCACCTGACACAAAAACTCGCTTACTTCTTTTCAGTCCGATTGTTCATATTTCAGTCATTATCATATTAAACCTAAGAATGTTTCAGGCTTAGTCCTGGTGAAAGTTAAGGAGTTTATTATTTCTGGAAATAACGAGTTAACGTAAAACTAGACTCTCAGTTCAACTGAAGAAAAACCACGGTAATTAATGTGCCCTACAGACACAACAGTGCAAATCTGCACTGCACTGTGTAGGCCTACGTGCTTTTTTTAACTGTGTAATTTCCTACTTTGCACAGTTCATTTACTTCTATCTTAATTTGTGTTATCTGAATAATTCCTTGCAACGTTACAACAATACAGGTGTCAAAATACACAGACACGGGAATAACTTTTCCGTTTATTTATTTAAAAACTCGTCACATCGAAAGATATTCCAAATGAAAGTAATACGGCACGGAATCCGCGTTTTGCATCACATAATATCTTCGCACGGTGAAAGTTTCTAAAATAAATTACTTAATAGTAAGGGCTTCATTTGCAGTAGCAGCTATAACTGACTAATGCGCCTTAATATTAAGCTATCTTCACAAACTTTATTTGAACCTACAACACTACGTTCCATTGATCTCCTTCGAGTAGGTTCGACGATAACAATTTACCGCCATGGCAAGAAGATTCAGTACTCTACCCATTTAATAGGCTTTTAGCTGTAGCTCCCGAAACCTGACTGTTCTAAGAGGAAATCGACGCCTTTAATGTGTTGATGAGAAGTGAGTTTGAAAATCGACATCTCACATACATTTAGTTAAAGAATCACATTTCCATCCCTAATGATAAGTGGGTTTCGTGATGCTCAATAAAACGGGGGTTGAGAGTTCAGCAGAAATATGCGTGAAGAAACACGTAAGAACAGATACGTGTGTATGTGTGTGTGAAACTTCATGGATCGAGAAGTGATGTTTTATGTTATGTACTCCTGAAGTCGGTTTCTGGCAGCCTGATTACTAAAAGTACTACAGTAAGACCTCCATATTTTTTAAACATCATAATAATCAGGTCTGCAAATGTCAGTAATTGAGAGTAGGCGCCAGACATCTAGTTTTCATGGCTTGTGTTAAGAAGTTATTTCCCATGTGCAAAGCAGTTCCCAACTGCCAGACCCCCAGAAGTGATGCACTACGCGCTTTCCGCGAACCTATTCTTTAACACTATTCTACAGGATTCTGACAATTGTGTTTGACATTTGAATTTACAGACCTTTTCCTTATTATGTGTTGAAATATAATACAATTAAAAAGTCACCTGTAACAACAGTTCATCATTTCCGGCTTTATCCGCCTGAGCCTCTACCTGCTTCCGAAAAGCCCTTTCCACTACTGACAGTAATAGAGATAAGGGTCCAAACTGCAGTCCTTCCTCTTAGTCTAATGAAAGATGTGCATCAGAATGAGCAGTTTATGGCCGCATCCACTCCGGAATGGAATTTTGCACTTCACACTTAAAAAAAAAATGGTTAGTGATGACGTATCGCCGATTTGCATCTCCCGTTTACCACCGTCTTCCTTATTCGGTAAAACAGACTTTCATCTGCCTATATACGAGAATGGCGACCGGCGGTGCAGATGTGTTCCACGAATTCAAATTTAAGACAGCCTAGTGCTTACAGAAAATACAAGACGTAATTATTTTAAAACGGCCTTAATTCTACTATATACAATGTTTAAGAGGAGATGCGAAGAAGTAAAGCATTTCTTTCATCACTGGGCCCACAAAGGAACCGAATTACCCGCCCAAAATATCAGCCCGTTAGAAAATTCAGTTCTAGCGTATTGTAGTGATATGCAATAGCACGCTTCAAGTAACTTTCAATGACTTGGCCTTCTGCTATCTTATTTCCCTTAGTACTTACTGTACCGTATCCACAGGAATAGGTCTTGCAAACACCAACAGAAGTAACGGACTACTTGTCCACAGAGTGTTTATAATGTTTATGTACGCGGCTCGCCCTTCCCTTTTCTACTGCAGCCAACCAAGGTGGCTACTAAATCAATTCATCTTCTCTGTGTTATTCTCCCTTAACTGTATTGTCAGTTACGGTGGATGGTTCTTGCTCAATAGTACTGGGCAGTGCTACATTTCGAATACCGCCGTTTGTTTCGTTAGCACTGTTAATTTAACAATACTGCGGTTCTCAAGGCAGCGACTGTGAAGATCGCGGCCTTCTTGGATTGGACGCCGTGTAGTCTGGTTGAAATTTAACCCTTTCAGACAGTTTCGCTGCTTCCATCGTCAGGGTAGATCTCTCGTCTATAAGTCTTAGAATACCTCCTTCAGTTGAACTCAAATGATCTGTCGCCTCTTCCACCTTTTCATCAGAGGAGGGGTTCAGTTCTATTTACCATATTGCTGTTTTTATTTCTGTTGAGACGCTGAACAAAGTGCAGAAACTGCTAATTCGGAATCGCACATATTATTCCCAGAACCTTTCAGAATTAACATTATTTCAGACACGCAGAGCTCATCTTCGTAATTAACATGACATAAATAAAGTGCAGCAAATAAATACAGAAATAGTGTGATTTGTTTTGTACTGAAGTTTGACAACCTTCGAAACACGAAATGGGCTCAGGAAAAACAACCTTCAAGTTTCATGTGTTAGCATTCAAGTTAGAAAATTGTTGCAAAATCATTTCAACAACATTTACGCCTGTTAATTGTATTCGAATCGATCATTTGCTGTTCTTCTGCTTGTCCATGCAGAAATCCTGGGTAAGAAAACTTTCTCTTCTGTCGGCGAGGTTTTGCAAGTACGACTAACTAAGGTGCCGCAGGTTCCTACGGAAAATTACTGCGCAATAAAAACAAGTTGATTTGAAAAAATACATTCTTCAACTGTACGTTCCAAATGAGACTCAATAGCAAATGTAAGAGTTAAAAAGTGAGAATATTAAAATAAACTGATACTAATTACATTTAATCGACTGTTCATACAGAATTCAGGAAAAGGACCAGTTTATTTTCGAAGATGGGTCTACAGACGACGCCATGACTTGAATAAACCGCATTCTACTTCTGAGGTACTCACATCTTTCGCACCCCACATTGAATTATGGCAGCGTAAATTTATAAGGCAAAATTCATAAGTACGCATGCGAAGCATTAGAGCTTCGATTTCCGAATAGTATGTTCTACACGGTCTGTCTATTAATTGGCAGTTATTCTATTCTTTGAGAAATCCCTAACCACATTTGTCACCAATCAGTCCAACGCCTAATATTGTCCCCCTACAGGTACAAACTCTGAAATCCTCAATTACTGAGGTACGTTTATGTAAAAACAGGTCACATTCACAGTCATTTAAAACGACAGGTTCACAGGACAAGCGTTTGTGTCATGTTCATTATGTGAGATATCACAAAATCTGAGATAAAGTTAAGTCACCATTGAAAATGGGAGTGAAATTGCACTCTTTGACCAGGCGAGGTTCAGAAACACTACTTTACGTCAGTTCTACTCAGGTTTAATCCATACTATAGTCATTCCAGCATAACTAATATCTCGTGGGACAACAGATTTATTATCCACACCTCAAACATGATTTGATCTAAAACCGTCAGCGGTGGGTTGAATTTATACAATTAAAAACATACACCATGTTACCTTTGTACAAGGATGTAAAAATCCATCATTTTTTTGTTACTTTTCTCTTCGGCTGATATGTCTCTTACATTCAACCTGAAACTTTTCCTTAACTTCTACATGAGATAGTGCATACTGGCTGGCCTAGAACATTTCCACCAACACTATGAATCACAGTAAGACATAAATAAACAAGCAATAAAAAATCAGCACCTTCCATTGTGTCATTTCAAACACCTGCTAAGATCAAAAGTTGCAAAACTGCACCTGTTTGCTTTGGTTGTCTGTAGCAATGTAAGATGTCAAAAACCAGAAACAAGATTTTTGTGCTTCTTCAAATTGGAGAGATTTACTAAAATTTGTCAATATATTCCATTTGTGGTTAAAATCAGACAATAATGCATACTTTACATGAGGACACACCTGTTCATTATGTATATGGTGTGTAACTCACTAATACTTATCAGTGAAAAATGTTACAAACAAGACTAGTTTAGAAAAATAAAACAATCATTCTATTCCAAATACAATGTTCACAAAATTTTACACGCTTTTGAAGGAAACTGAGAAGAAAGATGTTCATTCAGTAAACAGTCAGTGATAAAGCAAACACACAAAATTTGCCTGTATTCCCACTTATTTTTCATTGCCTCCAGTGCGCGAAAAATCTTCATTAATGATGTTATGCATGTACCCAAGCAAAAGATCTGATGTTGATATTTACTACTTATAGAATATGTTTCAACAAACAGAAATGTACACAAAAATATATGGATATACTGTGATACGAATCCATACAGACTGGTACAAAGGTACCAAAATGCCAATGTATAAGGCTCCATATCAGTTATGTACCCAGGATTTTTTTTTGGGGGGGGGGGGTTAACAAATTCAGTTGAGGACAGAGAGAACGGGGATCTGGAGGCGGCAGCCCCCAAGTCAGGGGTTCTGGAGGCAGCTGTAATTTGGTACAAGAAATTTTATTTCATACAGTAATTTTCTTAATTTTTGGTACTTTAAGATTACTTATGATGACAACCAATTTATTTGTCATTGCTAATGTAAAACAATTGTGAACCTAGGTAGATTTAGAATTTTACTGCCTTTTTTCTGAACATCTTTGGGTGTTGGTATCCTAAATTCAGCAATTTTTAACAGTTTTCACAATCAGGTTGATTTTGGCATGATTTTGGAGGGCCGTTGGAATTTCGGGCTGGGGGGGGGGGGGTTTGAACCCTCCCCACCAGTACACCACTGCAGCATATCCCAGTAGACTGTGCCATCAACATCTCTGTGAAAACCTAGTATCTCACAGATGTGTACATATGCAACAGGCCATGAGTTACATTTCTTATGCCCTAGGTAATGTATTTCAATGGGCGGATGCCTCACAAGCCACCAAACTATGCAAATAGCCAAACAAAAAGGTTTGTTATAGGTTTAAAACCTTTAAAGCTTTCATCTTCAGTGTAATTAAACATAATCAACACTTTTATTGTTTTGGTGACCGTGCATCCTGGCGTAACTATGGGTAAATGACCAACTTGATGCACAATTACATTGTATAAAACATTTATTATTGTAATCCTCTACATGTTTCGAGCAGCACTGTGCTCATCGTCAGAAGGTCAAATTGTATTAATACTCAATGCAATTAGATATTTTATAGAATGTAATTAGACAGTTAAAAAATGTTTAACGTTCATGTAGATACGACCTCTACACAGCACAACACACACGTAATAATTCAAGATAATACCATATCCTTGCAGATTTCATCTAGATTTTATTACAATTACCAATGTTTTATATATATGATGTACATATGTTTTAGTAACTTAGACCACTCACTTATTTCAGAGTACTATACCAGATGCTGTACTAATACAATTTGACCTCCTGATGATGAGCACAGAGTTGCTTGAAACATGTAGAGGATTACAATAATAAATGTTTTATACAACATAATTGTGCATCAAGTTGGTCATTTACCTAGAGTTATAATCAACACTTATCCTTCTCTTTTAGACAACGTTTTAAAACATACTGATATTTCTTGGATACAGTTGCCATCTCTGAATTATAGGCAAAGTTCATAGTATGGAGTATCTTCTTGAAAACTGTATGTTACATGCATACATTCATGACTAAAAACTAAAACAAGCACAGATCCTGTTTCACAAAAACCTAAACTCAGATTAGCCAAGGCTAATACCAAGACGCATTTTCCAAAGCTATGTCTAAAATTCCATACATTAAAGCACAACAAACTAATTCTGAGATTCAATCCAGTCTTTAAGGGCCAAAACCAATGAATGAAAGCAAGACAGGCATTTTGTTATATGATGAAATATATGGCCGAAGACATTACCAGATGTACTCTGAGAGCTGACATCATCAATAGGATTCTGGAACAAAATCTAATGACCTGAAAAATACTGTTTTCATTCACTTGTTGCAATTTTACAGTTCACTGCAGTGTGAAAGTGGAAGGTAGTACAAGCAATGTAAAGTCAAAAACAAACAACTGGCCTCAACTTCATGTGAAGTGCTGTGTCATCGGCACAGATCATAAAACTGGCGAATCAGAAATTGATGGGCAAGTATAAATTGTTACGTGGAAGCATGTATGAGATGGTATGTTCTATTGCAAAATACACCAGAGTTGCCTTTGAGAGACTGATAAAACTATTACATACAGCCAGTAACATAATGTACTCTCATAGCAATCTACAGGGGAGAAAGGAGAGAGAAACCTGAATACTGGTGCTATGCAAGAAAGGTGGTAACGGGTAACCAAGCACAGCCTGCCATGTGAATAGTCTGCTTAACCCCTGATGTGAATTTCTGTAAAAATAAATTGCCACTAGCATAACTTAAGGAAGATGTGAATATTGTGCTTAATTAACAAATAACAAAGCAAATAATACAGATAATACAAGATACTAATAAGGGCCTCTTCAAGGCATTTTTAAACAATATTTTCCATGTTTGCATGTTGATAGTGTGTTTTATGCAACTCATTTTCTTTCAAAACTTACATACCATAAACAATAAAATCCATTGATTTTAATACTGTAGTACTAACAAGTACAACCTGAAAGAATGAACGAAATACCTGATATCTATTCTTTAAAAAGTATAATGAGATATGTTTGGAAAGAGACTAAATTCTGGAGTAGAAGACCAAGTCTGGAGGTTAACTATGACAAAATAACCACAAAGTGCAAGGTTTGGAAACAATAGAAAGCAGAACAAAAAGTACAGAAAAATTATTTATTATCAGTTTATGAAGCATTTACAATAAAGAGGTGAAAATGTTCCTTTTTAAATGAATGATTGCTAATGGGTCTGCTTCTTACCTGCTGGCTACTCCACTGGTAATAATCGGAAGATCAAAATTGTACAACTAAATAATTACTTCGCACATTCGAAAAACCAATGCAATTTGGGAAGAAACATCTGTGCTAAAAGTGACAACAAACTATGCAACAAAAATTCCAGAAGTAGGTCTTTAAAATGGCCTTACCAAATCCATGGAACTACAAATCTGGAACTGCATGTTACTTGCTCAAACTACCCTGTGCATAGGGATATCCACAATTGTACATATACAGAAATACTTTTCCAAGAGTTAATTCATGTGTTGGCATGGAACAAACTACAAAGTGGGGAAAGAAGCAAAACAGATATTGCTTTAAACATACTGACGATGGGAAGCACTTGGAGATGATTGCTGCATCTCAAGATCCATTTAGATATTCCTGCAATTAACCAAAACACACTACACACTATCTCTGAATGCAAACTGCAGACAAATCTAAAGAATATTATGTACATTATAACAAGAAAATTCCGACTTTTACGCATCAAAGAACTGCTTCCAAAAACATGATTAAGTATCAGAACACAAACCTTATGAGTGTACTTCAACATACAGACACAAAAACAAATGACAGAGGCTCAAAACTAACTGTACAGATGAGAATACAACCTTTGTACTAGTTATGATTTATCTGGTCTCTTGGTATAAGGTCTGTTCAAAAACTCTCAAGAACTTCAGAACGACTGTATCAGGTGTTTCTTCTTAGTACACAAATGTAACGGTACTGAACAGAATTAAATACTGTACCATTATGCCATATTATGCAGATATCAAACATCCACAAACAATGATAGAGTGTTGCTCTTACAAAATTAAACATATTGAACTGATGGTAGTTGCAGATGCTTTCAAGCAGATTTTTATACATGATTATAAATGTAGCCTTTGTCTACTGCATTACACATTATGTACCCGCACATTTTTATATAATTATTTTCAGCACACAGACTAGCAGAAACACAACCACATAAAACATAAAAAATATGTTGCATTTCAAATTCCATGATTTTTCTAAAACATCTACGATAAAGCAGCTTGCATGAAGAGACAGAACAAAACTGTTTCATTTCCCACTTTGTCTTTGGTCAGCCCACATGTGAGGGCTTCCATGCCAAGCTCCAGTTTTCCTTCCTTGCACCATCATTCGAGCATATACATGACAGTGGCAAAACTGCATGTACTCTTCAAAATTACATTTGGAGGTTGACAGGATTGGAAGAGACAAAAACGATATTCATTACAACAGCCAATGAGCAACAAGTCAAAATACATACATTTTACATAACAATTAACTGATATGACACTCAAAAACAAATCATCTATATGCAATAATTACCATCTTTTCGTTATTCTGGTGAAAAGTGGAAGGAAAACTAGGGGGATGGGGGTTATAACATCTGCTGAATTATGTGAATAAATTGTTCTACATTTCCAGATAAAAAGTAGGAAACACTATCACCATAATAATTGTTTACTTTCCCTTTTTTTTTTTTTGTTATTTTTTTTTTTTGCACAAATTTACAAAAAGACCTTGGCAGCTTTACACAGAATGAGATATAAATGACAAAAGTCAATTAGTTGGTCGTT
>Ga0123352_10014336_pt1 | contig 12620 bp, 9 predicted proteins | sample TergutLab28metaG_FD_89700 | JGI IMG/M metagenome (GOLD analysis project Ga0123352, IMG submission 89700) | Labiotermes labralis P1 segment gut microbial communities from Petit-Saut dam, French Guiana - Lab288 P1 | ecosystem: Host-associated > Arthropoda: Insects > Digestive system > Gut ... | reverse complement strand
CGCCCATCATCAGGAGCATTAGATGTTGAGTTGCAGCATATGGTTTTCTGCACCGAGTTTTTGGATGGGTGGTGGTCTTGAGAGCCGCTGCATAGGTCGTGTGTACGGTGCGGATGGTGCCGTGCATGACACCATCCGCACCGTACACAGCAAGGTATGCAGCAAGATAATTTCATTAATGTATTCTTAGCTCTACATGTTTCGGGTACATACGCCCATCATCAGGAGAATTGGATGTTGAGTTGCAGCATATGGTTTTCTGCACCGAGTTTTTGGATGGGTGGTGGTCTTCAGAGCTGTTGCGGATGTTGCCGTGCCGTGCACGGCAACATCCGCAACAGCTCACACGACGTACGCAGCGGCTCTCAAGACCACCACCCATCCAAAAACTCGGTGCAGAAAACCATATGCTGCAACTCAACATCTAGTGCTCCTGATGATGGGCGTATGTACCCGAAACATGTAGAGCTAAGAATACATCAATAAAATTACTTAGTTGCATCAAGTTGGCATTTCACTTTATTTCATGAGGAAGATGCACGGTTAAACAACCCTCAAGTTTTCATCCCAACGTCCAGGCAGGCTATTGGGTCATTCAAAACTCGTATTTGGTGGGTGGCAGATATCTTTGTTCCTGGGGTAGAGGAACAGGCTTGTGAACTGGAAACCTCCGTGTCTGTAGTACCGAGTTTGAGAATGCATGAAACTATGTCGTCACGGCCTTCCTCCACTCCATTGCCAGGTCTGTACGTAACAGTAACCAATGGAGACGTCGTTGATATCATGCAGTTAGTATCTTCATCTTTATGATCACCAAATCAATTTTATCATACGAATTATATTGAAACGTGAACTGTGCAGCTCTATATAAGGTAACTGTAACTTAAAATGGTGAACTTTAGCAGTAGGGGTATAGTGATTTTCCCTCGCTCTCTTTAATTGCTGCAGTAGCACAGTAGTTAAGGTGCTGTGCTACAAATCGCAAGGTCGCTGGTTCGATCCCAGCTAGTGTCATTGGATTTTTCATTGTCATAAAATCCTTTCGATCGCCCTATGACTCTGGGGTCGACGTAGCCTCTATCAGAAATGAGTACCAGGAGTATTTCCTGAGGGGTAAAGGCGACCGGTGCGTAAGACTGACAACCTTACCACCATCCTGTGTCGTTGTCACGAAATCTGAGAACCTTAACTTCCTGGAACCCTCTGGGCCACTCCAGGCCTGCTTTACCTTTACCTCTTTAATTGCTGTGTTAGTAATCGCGCTAGGCAGTGGCGATTTCCTTATCTATTCTCTACTCATGATCAGTGAAATCTCTTATTTTACAATAAGTAGTAACTGCAGTTGAAGCAATGCCCTTTAATAGTTTAAAGAGTTAGCCATTTAAATCTGTCAATGGTTTTTTTTCCCCCTCAAACCTTCGGACTCGACAGCGCTTTACCATTTGGTATTGGGCAGCTCGTAATAAGTTCTGCGATTGGTGAAATATTGGTACATAGGACACACACCGTGCACTTATTTGTGTACACCCTGTTGTTTGTGATGTACTTCCATCGGTAGCTCCACTTTAAGTCGTTAATATGTCCGACCATTCCGTACGTCAAGAAGGAACCTGTTAAACGAAGACATTTCACTTTTATAACTGCAGTTAAATTTAAATGGCACGAAACTCGAGTTTAAACATACCTACCTTAGTGTAGTAAAAGATAATCGCTGTTGTGGTGTGAGAATGACAGGTGTTTGTTATTGAACTTAAGTGTTGTTACTTTTAATAATAAACGCTACTTGTATAGGAGGATAATATTAAGATGGGTCTTCTGGAAGTAGCATGTGTGGGGTATGAACTGGATCGAGGTGGCTCAGGATAGGGACAGGTGGTGGGCTGTTGTGAATGTGGTAACGAACCTTCAGGTTCCATAAAATGTGGGGAATTTCTTGACTAGCTGAAAACCGGTTAGCTTCTCAAGAAGGACTCTGCTATATGGAGTATGATCAATAAGTACGGTTTTGGGGGAGAAACGTGCTGTCTTGAAAGGAAGCGATTTTAAAAATGTGTGCTACACATGTTTGTATATCTTTGGGAGAGATGATTGTTATTGAAGTCCCATATTCCTTCCCCATATGTTTTCTGCGACGTAAAGATTCTAAATTCTTTCCTTTTTACAATTTTTGCCACTTTTTTTTACTCTACGCCCAAACCCACATTCAGTTACATCTTCATTCTAGGCGTCTCCAGCCCTGAAAAATGTGAGCTGTTATTATGAAGTTCTGTACAAAATTTTAAAAATTTGGAATGATTACAAAGGCGCATTTTCCTTTTATTCTCCCAAAATTACACCGTACCTTACATTTGGCGCCCTTTTTAATATTATCCTTTCACTTGATGTCACATTACAGTTACAAGCATTTATTTATATTCGAGAAGTATAGGATTCAAATATTAGTGTGTGACTGGTTCCTGTTTGGATTTTTGAGATTTTACTTAGTTCCGCAAAGTAAATGCTAAGTAAAAGTGCTAAAACAGGCTACTACCACTTCCTTATGCATTATTTTTAATTTATCTCATGTAATAATCATACAGTCAACGCTATAAAAACCTGCGAAGTTACGCGTCTTTAAATTTACCAAAAATTACCCAATCTGTTATCGTTATTAATATTATTATTATTATTATGCCACCTACGCGGGATTTCAAGGTTTTGCCATTAGAATTTGTAACACACCTATGTGTAAAGGTAAAGTTCACCTTAGAACAGGCCACGAAAGCCCATAGGGGGAGTAGAGGTATAGCTCTACTCTTTCCTTAACCTCGGCGCTAGATGGTGTGGGTGTTCAATTCCACGCCCCGGCCGCTTTACCCCCGGTAAATAAACCCGGTACGCATTGTATAGGAGGCTGGGTAGGCCCCAGGGCCGGTCTGGACGGGTGCGGAAAATCTCGCACCCACCGGAATTCGATCCCCGGACCTTCCAGCCAGTAGCGAGACGCTATACCGACTGAGCTATCCTGGCCCACAACATGTCTATGTGTAAGGGGGAATACATTCTAGAGCCACGGCCTTGGTCGTTGTCACTTTCGGCCTTGACTGGTGGGGCTGGGAATTTATTGTTTCGAGATGACGATGTGAAATTGTAAAGACGACACACATGTGTGTTGCTGCTGCTCGTGTTCTATCGGACTTTGATTACCGCTGATAAATACCTTGATATCTGTATAAAATAACGAGGCAGTTTGCATCTGTGTCAACATTCCTACATTGACGTTATTTGCTGAGCTTTATGTTTCATCCACATTTTCACTACGTCCTTCCATTAGAATAACAGAAAATTTGACGCGTGACAGAAAATATACTGTTGCATTTCGTGACTTGGATATAGAAGAGAAATAGGCACGGGAGAAAGCGAGACAAATGAGAAGTAGGTCAGTGTGGAGATTTAATTCTGTGTTCGTATTTACTTTAAAATGGATATATATGTGGAAAAAAAAACGTTGTAGAGGATGAACTGGGTTAAACTAGCTGAGATTGGAATCCAGATATGCTCTATTTAATAATAGTGTTATATGCGCTACGCCTGGACTATTCGGGGCTCGAACCCCGGTGAGTGTGACTTTTTTCCCACACCCGTCCAGACCGACCTGGCCTCTTGTACAGTGGATGTCGGGGTTCTTTCCCGAGGCTAAAGCGGCCGGGTCGTGACGTTGACCACATCCTGATCAAGCGCCGAAGTTTCGAATGAGTGGAGCTGCCGTCCTTTATGCCTTAATGGCATATTATGGGAACACCGACGAGTTTTAAAAAGACCGTATTTGACTGAATAACAAATCTTATCTGCCCACTGATTTAAGCTACAGTATGACGTGTACTGAAATCGCGAAGTAATTTAGAAACTTAAGTAAATTCTTGTAAGTGTAAAGCAATTTTATTCGATCACCCTTCTTGTTTATAGAGATATTTTACATCTGCAGGCTAGCTTGTTGAAACTGAAACACGTTACGTTAAATAGATTTTGTCGGTTTGCCCTTTTCGAGGAAGACTAAGTACGGAGTTTTCTGAAAGAAACGTAGATACAGATAAATTGAATTCATAACAAAATAAAAGTTTTCATAGGGGAATCATCCTGTCTTCATTTCCTACAAAGGTACAAAGGGCTTCGCAGGGGGTTAGCGTGTCAGGAATATAAAGACGCAAACTGATGTGATTCCGTTTTGTGCCACCTTTGGCATTTTTTTATACGTTCTTGTGTACCAATCCATTACCTCATTTTGCGCCATTGCTTTTCCAGAGCTTGTTTGAAATGCAATTTGGGGTAAATGGCTGTTCCATTACGAACCTAATTATTAGGCGTTTTCGCAAAATTGCGAAAAACACTATTAGCTTCGTCATGTCTGTCCATCTGTCCTTCCGTCTGTGCGCATGAAGCAGCTGGGTTCCCACTGGACGGATTTTTATGAAATTTGATATTTAGTTCTTTTCCTAAAATCTGACGAAAAACTTCAAGTTTTATGAAAATCAGACAAGAATTATGATTACTTTGAATTAAGATCAATATATATTTTTGATCTTATCTCGCTCACTTCTTCTTAGAATGAAAACTGCTTCAGACAAAATTTGCAGATAAAATCAAAACACACATTTTATGTTCAGTAACTTTTTCCGAAAGTCGTGCCATTTATGAGATAATGTTGAAAACTACTGTAGGGCCGGACAGGCCACTTTGACAATATGGCTCATGCGCATTTCATGCTGCATAAATTAAGGCTACAGACACACAAAAATATTTAATATTTATTACTTTTCTACTGCAACAATAGTTTCGCGAATGCATCTCAATGTTACATTTATACATACATTGCCTGTCCTGTTTAGTTACATACTCATGAAAAGAAGCAAGCCTTGTGAGAATTGTATGTTGGTTACCACAGACTGAATGTGATCAGGCAGAATAGAAATCTAATGCACTGGTCCATGACTCATTCATCATTTTGACGCCGAGTGCGACTCTATCGAATGTGCGAGGAACTCTTGGATCTAAACAATGATCGCAACAATGTGACAGTACGCTTAGAGTGGAATTCGACTGCGTGTAAGCTGCTGTACTTTGCTGTGTTGGGTTGCGTCAGGTACAGCTTAGCCCTCACAGAGTAATCTCTGAATCATGATTGGCAGAACAGATAAGGGCGGAAAGTCCAGTAAATTATGTGTTATCAAGACTGATAGACTCGGTTCATGTACTGTTTAATTTCTGGTAGCAGAACTAACACTCCTACTATTACTGTATTTGCCCCAGTGCTGTTGAAACATACAGTACCTTTTAACGTATCATTTCCTTATCTGTTCGTTCCTTGTTTCGCAGTCTTTCTCTCCTTTATTTTCTCTCTTATGAAAGTTATGTGCACATTCTCCATGTGTTCGGTAAGCCATCGTCTATAATTTCTTGACCTTGTAACCCGTGAGAGCACAATGCCCCTGGGGAGCAATCCATTGCGAAAGCCGAATTCCTTATGACATTAATAACTGAAACATTACTTTTTTTTTTTCAAAAATGTTCAGCTGGTAGCCGGGCTTGACTGATAAAAAGAGCAGTCCTCACAGCAGAAATGTGTGCTCAGAACAGGTTTACGTAACACGCTGTTTAGTTCTCTAAATGCGATATTTATTTTAGTTGGGCCTACTGCTGTCAGTCTGTTATCTATTCTGATAGAATATCTTAATGTATTACTGTTTACACGTTAGCCACTTCACTTTGACAGCACTGCTTACTAACTTATTTTCTTCAAAATACTCCAGCCGGCGTGACAGATTGCGAATTAATTGAATTAACAAGTGAGCAATTACTACGTTCCCGATGCGTGATTTTTCAGAGCACAGGCATTGTTTTCGTTAAGTCAGAGACCAAGTTAGGGTCGTCTCCTCTGCAAACGTAATCAGGGTTTTTATGCATGACACTGAAGGCCGTAGGAGCTCTGTAATTTGTACTCGCCATATATCATCGGGGCCGGGTAGCTCAGTCGGTATAGCGACTGACTACGGGCTGGACGCTGTGGGATCGAATCCCGGTGGGGACGAGATTTTCCGCCCGTCCAGACCGGCCCTGGGACCCACCCAGCCTCCTGCACAATAGGTACCGGGGCTTTCCCGGGGATAGAGGCGGCCGGGGCGTGGTCCTGACCCCCCATCTAGTGCCGAGGTCGTAGAAAGAGTAGAACTATACCTCTACTCACCCTAAGGGCCTGCGTAGCCTATAAAAAGAGTGAAACCATATATCATCGTGGGCCGTTATAGCCTATTCGGCGCAGCGTCTCGTTGGCTGGGGGGTCTGGGGTTCAAACTTAGGTGGGGAGAGATTTTCCGGACCCATGAAGACCGACCCAAGGTCCACCCGACCTAACAGTACAAATGGGTACCGGGTTTCATTCCCGAGTTTAAAGTAGCCGGGGCGTGGCGTTGACCACCCACCCCTTCTAAGGTCGGGATCGAGCATGAGTAGAGCTATACTTGTGCTTCTCCTTGAAGCCGCCCCACGTCCAACCTCCAACCTGCAGGGCCAGGGTGTCTCTCTTCATCTGGCACCTCGCTCAAAACCTGTCCGGCATGGGTGGCGTTACGAGAAGGTAGGCTTTATCTTTCGAGTTTACAGATGCAAGCAAGCTGTCTCGCCTCTCTAAATATGTACTAGGCTTGTATCGAAGGATGATATTAAAAAGGATCATAAAGAAGTACGATCTACTAAACTGGCTTAATGTGGTTCAGCGTACATTTACGTGGCGGGTTCTTGTGAACACACCAGTGTACTCTCGGGTTACGTAAAATGTTTGCGCAGTTCCTGACCACTTGAATTAGTATTGTCGTTTCAAGGCGGACTTTAGTCCGTGTTGTTAATTGTGTGCCACGTTTGTTTTGTATTTGATATTTTGTATTTTGTTAACTTCATGAGTTGAAAGATAAATTGTGTGCTACTAAGCGGTGAGTTAGGAGGGAGGAAGAAGGCAGGGACTGTGGTGTGTTGCAACGTAACGTCGTCGTGTTTGCTTGCAGAAAATGAGGGCAAATACAAGAAACTTTAACCAGGTTAAGCGTTTTCCTCCATGGAATTCAAAATGAGGACTTGAAATCCATGTATAAAACATTCTTATCATGACACCATTATATTGTAATTGTTTGCTTTATCTTCTAGCAGTTACTGATTAAATTTTAATGTAGAATATCTTGATTTTCGGTACATTATACAATGTCGATACTAGATGAACGAAGTGTGAGTATGGAGAACGCGTGGAATAATGCGGGAGACATTCGAGGTACTATGAGAGAAATCTGTCCCAGTGCCACTGAGTGCACCAGCAATCCCACATAACAGACCTGAAACAGGAACAGAAACTGTGCGGATTCAGTCCCAGGTCAACCAGAATGGCGTTTCTGGTGTTCAGAATAGCGCTGGGACAGGTGTGTTAGTAATTTTGGCTTTCCCTCATTCCGCCCAGTCTTACGCACTCATCTTTTCTTCATCTACCGTCGATGCTACATAATCTTAGCAACTTAACTTACTTACTTACTCCAGTGAGCAGAGTCCTTCTTGAGAAGCTAACCGTTCCTCAGCCAATCAAGAAATTCCCGCATTTTATGGAACCCGAGGGTTTATTACCATATTTAGAAATGCCCACCACCTGTCCCTATCCTGAGCCAGATCAATCCAGTCCATGTCCCCCATCCCATTTTCTGAAAATACATCTTAATATTATCCTCCCATCTACGCCTGGGTCTTCCAAGTGGTCTCTGTCCCTCAGGTTTCCCCATCAAGACCGTGTATACATCTCTGCTCTCCCTCATACATGCTACATGCCCCGCCCAACTCATTCTTCTCGATTTGATCATCCGAACAATATTTGGTAAGGAGTACAAGTCACTAAGCTCCTTATTGTGTAGCTTTCTCCACTCCCCTGTTAACCTCGCCCCTCCTAGGCTCAAATATTCTCCTCAGCACGCTATTCTCAAACACCCTCAGCCTACGCTCCTCCCTCAATGTGAGCGACCAAGTTTCACACCCATACAAAACAACAGGACTTAACAACTGACAGCATATTTAAATCGACCACAGCTCTCTCGAGCTCGGTCCTTACCAGGACTTTGCTTTAGCCACTGTATATATTGTTACAGAGACAAAACAGTCACTGCGAGAAGGCGACTCCAACCAACGGGAGACAGCATGTATCCTACAGCCTGTACCCCGACACGGACCGCGGTCACGATGCAGGTAAGTCTTTGACAGGAACCCCTCGTAAGAGAGAAGCTTGTATAGACAGTGAGACTTGGGTGCAAATAGGATGATAATGTACTGTGTTTGTGTTTACCAAGACACTGCGCCTGTTGACAAACTGAATTTCTGGAGATGTTACTAATATGTAAGTGTACAATGATGTATCAAACACAAAAATTTATTATGTTTATTATTTATTAGGGCAACATGTTTCGATTCTTATAGAATCATCTTCAGGCCCTTCTAAGATACAGATCCTTACTTAGTAATGTTTAAAATGCATTTTAAACATTACTAAGTAAGAATCTGTATCTTAGAAAGGCCTGAAGATGATTCTATAAGAATCGAAACATATTGCTCTAATACAATAATAAACATAAAAATGTTTTGTTGTGTTCGACTGACACATCATTGTATATTTCTGTATGTGTTAAACACCTCGGGATGGCAAACATTAAAAAAAAAAGTTACTAAGCTGTATCAATACTCATGGCTTGAGATTCTAACAGGTCTGTTGGTGAAGACACATGTCTTCTGAAGCATGACACCGTGTAGACTGGAAAATAGATACCGACGTTCCTGGGGAGCTTGCCTACTCCATCTTCAGGGTCTAAGCAACTTGATTAGACCCTTAAGATAGTTAGCAAACCCCCGAAATGTCCTAAGCAGTCTACACAGACTGAATGTACTGCTTAGATACTGAATATGGAGACAGTGAGAATCTTGGCACGTCGACGGCTATTTACCAATTCACACGGCTTCGTATCTCTGAAGGCTTTAATCTTCGTTTTATCGTGGAAAATAAAGCCTTCCGTTTTAACTCTTTCATCTTTTCCAATTTCAGGTACAATTTCTGTTTATGTCAAAAGAGTGTACCTCAGGACTGAGGAAAGGTAGTGTAAATGTAATAGGTAAAGCAATCCCTGTACAGGCCTGGACAGGCCGTGAGGATTCTAGGAGGTTGAGGCTCCCAGATTTCAAGACGGTTGGTTGGCACATGAAGGTGGTAAGGTTGTCAGTCTTACGCACCGGCCGCCTTTACCCCCAGGAAATATCCATGGTACTCATTTCTGTTAGAGGCTGAATCATTATGTCAATAAACAATTCCAATAATACCATCGGGAATCGAACCCGCGACCTTACGGCTTGTAGCGCAGGCCTCAACCAACTGCGCCACCACGTGCCAAAAATGTAAATGCACAATTTATACTATTTGCATAACAACTCCAGATTTTAATTAAGAGAAAAGTCATAGATAATTAAGAAAGTGCTTTGCTTCTTTTCGGACCTGTACGAGATTTCAGATCATTCCAAAGCGACTATGGTACTGTCTTCTGGAATGTGTGGTTTTTAGTTATCATACGGCGTAGTGTCGAAGAAGACTCTAATCTTAATGTACATTTGAGCTGAAAATTTTTCAGTTGTACATTCTCCTACCTATTGGCTTCCAGTTTATTAAGTGTATCACATAACGATACTGTCAGCTGCCTAGAGTATATAGCGAGGTGAATGAATGAGTATGGAGCATTGGTGGAATGATGCTAACAAGAAGAAACCGAAGTGCTTTGATGTAAACCTTCCCCAACTCCACGTCATCTACAATAAATTTTGCATGGACTGGACTGTAAACGAACTCAGGCCTCTGTGTTGAGAGGCCAGCCACTAGTTGTCAGAGGTTAGATTGTAGTGTCTCCAATAGGCCTGTCATTTATTTGTACTTCAGTTTACGTAACGTTTTCCGATTAGCATCACAATTCCTACCATATTCTGCGGTGTCCCCCCTTCTTACTGTGCTGCATATGTACTTATTCACACCAGCGTGTAAGCTCAAGTTACTGGCTTTTGCCCGAATATGCCACTGGTACACCGTATGAAACCTTAAAGTTGACGTACTTCACATCTTTGATATTGGTCATTGTCGACAATGTAAATGGGTTCGTGCATAATTTGTGTTTTGTGTGGCACGTACAGGGGAGAGAAGAGATCCGTACAGGGTTTTTGTGGAGAAACCTGAGGGAGAGAGAAATCACTTTGAATTCCTAAGCGTAGATGTGAAGATAATATTAAAATGGAAATATTATGAGGACGTGGAATGGATTGATGTTGTTCATGTTACGAACAAATGGCGGGCTTTTGTGAACACGGTAATTAACATTCATGTCCCGTAAAATACGTAGAATTTCTTGAATAGCTGAAAAAATCTGAGATTCAAAACGGACTCTGCTTCATCAAGTTATTATATTTCGTAATCTTTTTCAAAAGAGCACTTGACCCCATCCAGTACCAGATTAGTCCATTCAGTAACCTCGTACCCTTTTCATCAAGATGCAATTCAGTAGTCTCATTCCATCCACGCCTGTCTTCCAAGCTGTCTCTTCCTCTTACATGTTTTACAAAACCTTGTATTCATTTCTCATCTCTACGTCTGTAATCGGTAACCAAAACAAATTCATCCATACTCCAGTTTGACTCACGACAGATCCATAGCCTCTTCCCAAAGCGAGTTCTCCACAGCGTGTGATCTAGTGCTTCCACTTTCAATTCCCAGTATCCCCTCGTTTCTTTAAAGTCATCCAGTTCTGCTTACGTCTTCTTTTTCGTCTTCCAGTCTCTTCCATCCTTCCCCATATCGTTCCTTCAGTATCGTGTTTTAGCAGACAGTTCCTACGCCAAATGTAACCAATCGAGTTACCTTTCTTGATATTCTATATAGGATATTCCTCTCCTCTTGACTCTTGTGTAGCACTTCTTCATTTCTCACACGATCGGTCCAAATGATCTTCTCCATCCTTCTCCAGCACCACATTTCAAAACTTCCCACGTATTTCTGATCTAGGTTCCGAAGTTTCCAGATTCAGCACCGTACAAAGCCATGATCCAAATGCAGCATTTTACTAGTTTATTCCTTACATTTGTGTCCAGTTTGCTGGCAAAAAGATTCTTGTTGAGTGCCGCTTTGCCATATTAGATATCGCCACTTGATTCAACGTAGCGGTATCTTCATTCAGGCTTATCGTCTTATGTCAGACATGTAGTTTGTTTACGGGTTTGGGTTACTGGCTTGTCCCTATAATTCCCTTATCATGCTCGCACGTCGGCTGTTCCCTTATCTACGTGTCCAGGTCTTATCTGGATGAGTTATTGAAAAGACAGCGTATGGTAATGTTGCAACTGATCTAAGCCGTAAAGCTCGGCTAGTATGCGGCAGGTGACCAGTTCCAAAATTCACCGGCATACCGAACCTGTTTTCCTAGTTGGGAAAAGTACCTGCAGTTCGGCCACGACCACTTGCTTTTTGCATTGAGATAATGACAGTGTCATTAAATCATCGACCAGTGAACGTGAAAATCTTTCGTACCTTCTGATTCTACAACACCACGCAGTTAACGTTAGTAGATTCAGACCTGCATACTGCTGCACCTTGCGAAATTCAAACGAACTACTCGTCCAGCCCCTCCCAACCCCCACCATCACCAACAGTTTGCGGAAAGAAGAAGAGGTGTCACCATCTTTCATAACTAAATCCATGGCTCCTCAGCTGGTCAACAAATTCCAAATACTTCACTTAACCAGAAGGTCTGTTACTGTGTTGACAGCAGCCCTTAATGTATCCCAATCCTGCTCCAGATGAATCCAGCCCACGCTCTCCTGCCCCACTTCTTTAAGATTCATTTTAATATTATTCTCCCCCATCTACACCTAAGTCTCCAAGGCGTTCTCCGTTGTATTGTCCCCCCCCCCCCAAACAAGGTCTGATGCATTTGTGTTATTCATGCGTGTCACATCCCCGACCATCTCATTATCATTGATTCGATTCCCTTGATATTTACTTAGAAAAACAAATCATGAGGCTTCTCATTACGCAGTTTCTCCAAACTCCAGTCAAATTTTAATTCTTAGCTCACATTTTCCTCAATAACATATTTTCGAACTCCCTTGGAGTATGTTTTTCCTTTAACGTAACTGAGTTTAATAGACATTGAAACAACAGGTGAAGTTACAGTTCTGTATATTGTAGTGTTGGTATTTCTTAAATAGCAAACCGGAAGGCAGGAGTCTCTGCACCGATAGTAACACGCATTGAACCAATATAAATGTCTCTAAATTTCCTCTGTCATACAGTTTTGTATTGTTAGTGTCGTTCCGAAATATTTGAACTTTGCCACATTTTCAAAGGATGCCTAACGTCTCTCTGTGTTATGATTTTGTCTTGTATTCTAGTCACGAAACGTGAACATGTATGTGGTGTAGCTGATCATTTTTAGTAAAGTTGTTTATTAGGATTGCTGGCGTCAGTTACGGACGGTTCATGGCCATGCGTTGTAGGTTAATCTGTCAACGTATATTCAGAACCGTTGGTGATGGGTAGG
>Ga0123352_10014335_pt1 | contig 12620 bp, 10 predicted proteins | sample TergutLab28metaG_FD_89700 | JGI IMG/M metagenome (GOLD analysis project Ga0123352, IMG submission 89700) | Labiotermes labralis P1 segment gut microbial communities from Petit-Saut dam, French Guiana - Lab288 P1 | ecosystem: Host-associated > Arthropoda: Insects > Digestive system > Gut ... | reverse complement strand
TATGCCCCTATAATTATTACAATCTGTTTTATCCCCCTTCTTATGAATAGGTACTATGATTGACTCCTTCCACTCTTCAGGCAGTTTCTCCTTCTTCCAAATAGAAATAATAAGTTTATGAATTTCCAACTAAATTGTTCTACCCCCTGCTTTAATCAGTTCTGCTGGTATTTGGTTAATACCTGGCGATTTGTGACTTTTTATCTTGTCGATAGCCAGCTCAACGTCAGAGGCACTTGGCTCAGGTACTAGTGGTTGTGCTGTGTGTATTTCTGCCAGCCCAACATCCTTAACCCCATGCACGTTGAATAGCTGGGAGAAATAGTTCCTCCACCTAGCCACAATACTGTGGGAGTTTGCAACCATGTCGCCTTTCTCATCCTTTACTATATTACATCTAGGCTGGTATCCTTCTTAAAGTCACTGATGCCCCTATACAAGTCCCAAATGTTTTGGATCTTATTGTTAGTTTCAAGTTCCTCAATTTTAGCTCTCAGATATGTCTTCTTTTTGTTCCTGAAATGCCTGCTAACTTCATGCCTTACCTTGTTCAGACAAAAAAATGTACTACAGCAATAAATTAGGAAACTCTAACAACAAACCTAAAACAACTTGGACTATCATAAAAAAAATCACAACAAAAAAAATTGTAATAATATATTTATGATACAAATTGATGGAAAGATTACAACACATTACCAAACTATAGAAAAAAAATTTAATCATTACTATGTCTGTCGCTGACAACATTAATAACAATAAGTCCACTATTGATAATTCAAATAAAATCAACTAGTTAAATAACTTATATTCCACATTTAAACAATCCTTCACAAATATTACAGTAAAAAATACAACTACTTATGAAATAGAAGAAATTATTAAAGAATTAAAAAGTAAAAAGTCATGTGGATATGATGAAACAACGGTGAGAATTCTAAAAATTAGAAGTCCATTTATTGTATCACCCCTAACATATATTTGTAATAGAATGCTTACAACTGGAACATTTCCGGACAGACTAAAATATTCGGAAATTAAACCTATGTATAAAAAAGGTGACAAAACACTTATTGCTAATTACAGGCCCATTTCATTACTGCCTGTTTTTTTAAAAAATTATTGAAAAGATTATGTATAAAAGACTCTATTATCATTTAACTTAAAACAACATATTAGTAAAAGAACAGTTTGGCTTCAGTTGTAAAAATTCTACTGAAACAGCTATATATACACTAATAAATAACATATTATCATCCCTTAATGACAAAATATTGGTTGGTGTGTATCAGATAAATCCAGCCCAATTTTATTTGCTGATGACACAAGCATTATTATTGCTAACCACGATAAGAACAAATTAAAATTTAATACTAATGCGATATTTAGTGAAATAAATAAATGGTTTTGCAGTAATTTGTTAACGTTAAAACTATGACAAAAAATATTTTTGCAATTTTCAACTAAGACTGATTATGAAATTAATATGCAGGTATCATTTGGTGATAGGAAAATTGCTACTGCTAGAAGTTTAAAATTTTTGGGACTAACTATTGACACCATTTTAACATCAATTGTATTAGTGAACTAACAACCAGATTGAATAAGGCTTGTTATGCCATCAGGTTGATTAAGCCATTTATGTTACTAGATGTATTGAGAAGTACATACTTTTCTTATGCCTATTCAATTATATCTTATGGAATTATATTTTGGGGGAACTCTTCACATAGTGAAGAAATATTTAAAGTTCAGAAAAGACTAATTAGAATAATTATGAACTTGGGTAAGAATGCCTCTTGTTGGCAGCCATTTAAGGAATTAAATATCCTACCAGTTCCATCCCAATATATACTTTCAGTACTCTTATTTCTTACTAAAAATAAAGACCAATTTATGACTACACAAATGCAAAAAATTACTATGTGGCAAACTTTTGAATTGTACATACCCACAGCAAACTTGACAATATACCAAAAAGGTGTTTATTACCAAGGAATCAAGATTTACAACCATTTACCAAAAACTATTAAAGATTTATCTGGCGATAAAAATAATTTAAACTAGCATTAAAAAGATATCTGTTACATAACTCCTACAGTTTAAAGGAATGTTTTGATACATGATTAGTGCTGATACCACATTAAATTTCATTATTACTTCGGCTTATTTTAATTGTAGTACTCATAATTACTTGTAAAACTAGACCGTGACACTACACGAAGACGCTGTTTATAGTGTGTATACTGAATGTACACTTGCTTGTTATTATGCTATATGTATACATGACTATTTCCACATATGTATAAGATTAATGGAATGTGAAATAAATGAAATGAAATGAAAAAGATATAAATCTATTAGAACTAATACCTAATGTGTTCTTACTCTGTATTGAAGCTGATAAAATGTAGGTGTACCCTTCCCTCTGGTGTCATTCAAGTTAGCTGTAACCTTAAAGCCCTCGACATTTGCAGCACTGACAACCGGAGCTACTGACAGGTATTTGTAGGCTGAAAAAGAAGGAAAATGCATGAAGGACTTGTGACTAAATCACTTACTACTAACTTGCACAACACAACTATTAATTTAATAAATTAGAGTTTTGAGTACGAGAGAATTTGAATTAGTTTTACCAAAAAACCACTGCAATATGACATATAACACAAAATTTCATGGGTTAATATAACAAAATTGCAGAAGTACAAGAGAAAAAGACATTTCATCTCTCCAAGTCATTCATTCTAAATCTACAATTCTGCCAGTTGTGCTGATATGAAAGAAAACAGTTTCTGATGTCCTTTGCTGATGTTCCACATTCTGTTCACAGCATTTTGGCAACTGGCAAGCTGTTGTAAACATGGTAATAAAGTTCCCAGTTTTACAAATATCAGAAATTTGAAGACTAGCTGAGAAGCTAGTAGCTTCTCAAGAAGGCCTCAACCCCAAAGCTATGGGGCAGTCAGTCAGTCAGTTAGTTATAACACTTTGAGAATGTTAGGACCAATTTCCTTGTGCCTCAACTTTATCAGCCAAAATTTTCAAGAGGCTTTCACAGAAACCTCTGTTGTATCCGTTGCAGACCTGATGAGGAATGTATCTTGGATGTTGTTCCCAGGAGGGATGGAGCTCGGAACTCAAGTTAAGACGGGGAGTTGGGCAAGCCACACACACACTCAAAAGTCCCCAAGTAGATTGTACTGAAGTTTTATAGTGTGTAATTAGGGAATAACTGCAGTTACAACTGAACTGTATTGATGACAAATCTCACCAGCGGGCTCTTCATTACCCTTACCACTCACTGACCGTCCAGCTTCATTCTCTGTTGCTCAGTCACTCTTCCAGATACGCAGCAGACTGCTACTGCAGAACAAAGCAGCTACTGTTACATGCGTTACTCCACACACTGCATGTGCGATAAACACTTAGCGCGTCCAGTTACAAACAAAAAGAAATAGAAGGAAATTATATTCCTCCCATGCCTAGTCTTAAGAGAGGCGAGAACTAAGTATGATAAAATTAAGTTTATGACTAACATACAGTACATACAAGAATGCTTGAAAGAAAAGAAAGAAAACCACAAAAAAAAAATTAATGTGTGTCAACTACACAACACCTCCTTCTTGTTTAAGATGCTCACTAAATTTCACTGTACCATTTCCTCTGACCTGGTAAGATATTTGGCTATTCTGTGACTCAATAGTCCATCATTCAAAACCACTTACTTCATTATATAAACTTTTACATTTATTATAGAATACTTAAATTGTATATATTCTCTACTCACATCCCTTCATCGCTACAGGTCATCAACTAATCGCACAATTCTGCATGAAATTTCAGTTTCATACAGAACTGAAAAAATTATTCCTTTCATAAACACTTCAACAATTCTTATAATAAATATCCACATCAGGACCTACTAGAAGTGACCACTGAACAAAACAAACCATATCACTGCTATTACACTCTACAGTGTGGCCAATGATGAATCACAAAAATTTTCTTTCACAACAGCCTAATTTCCTGCATTGCCATTGTCCCCTTCACCTTTGTTCTGTAAGACTTACACCTCACTGTCATCATATCATAGTATCCTGTGCTAAAAACAATTAATTTCACCCAATGAACAATAACACAGGACAACAAAAGTGTAATGTGCACAATTCTTTTAACCCTTCTGGATCCTCTCATGTACTCTTACAATTATACAAATCATATTTCAAGCAAAAGACAGTGTCTGATGATACTGTATAGAATAAAATGAACTACCATAAACATACTGCAATAACTCTAATGGTTTCTTGCAAATGAACCACTTGTTACACTGAGTGAGGTATTTAGAAATTTACTTTTAACGACCAAAAATAATTTGTAAGCCACTCCCCTATACTCTGTTCCATCTTCACAGCTTGTGTAAGTGCCATCTATGAAGATGGGACAGAGTGTTCTGAAACGTTGGTCACTGTCAGGATGTATTTGTATCAAATACATTCTGACAGCAACAAGACTGCTTGTATAGTTGTATGATAAAATGCCATTAAGCTGCATGTACAAGTCTTCCTGATGATGAACACTTGGTTGTTTGAAACATGTCAAAGACAATATAGTTGAGTTAAATCATTAATGAAAAAAGTGTGCATACTGTTGGTTCTTCTTACGTATGAAAGAAGTATAGCAGAATTAAAATGTTTAATAAATAAGGAATCATGGCAAGAGACACTGAAGAATTCAGAAGTAAATGGCACCTTACAGGTACTTATGGATACATTTTGTCATTATTTTAACATAGCCCTTCCATTGTGAGTAAGTGGATTACTGAAGGCACAAATACTTCCAGTAAAAGAAAGTGTTTTGTGAATACAGTAAAAAAAATTCTCTCAAAGGAATAACAGGATTATAAAAAACAATATCAACTTATAGACAAAAGGGTACTAAAGGAAGCCAAAAAAAATGGAAAACGTTAGGCATGTCAAAAGGGGGGAGGGGGAACATAAAAAAACAAAACAAAAGCAATGTGGCAGTTAATAAATGAAGAAGCTGGAAAGTTCCCTTCTTATGATCAAAAAACTGAATTAAAGACAGAAAGAAATAGGCATAACACGTCTGCAAAAGCTAACAAAGATGTTGGACTCCTATTTTGTAGAAACTGTAGCTAGATTGATACAATAAAATAACTGCCATATAAACATTCAAATAGTACAATACAAGTAACATTATTGTCCTAGTTCTATATTTGTGATACCAGTAACCAAAATGAAGTAGAATGTATTACAAGAAATTGAAAAGTTAAATTTTCAGCAGAATATGACGAAATACCAGAATATGTGGTACAAGAGTGTGTGAGGTTTATAAGAGGAGCGGTAACGCATATTTATAACAATTTTTTTCACATTAGGTATAATTCTGGAAAAGGTTAAAATAGTAAGAGAAAAAACCATTGCATAAAAAACGAGATATTCGTAATGCACAAAATTATATACCAATATCAATTTTATCTGTTTTCTCTAAAACATTGGAAAAAGTGATGTATAATGGGATAACAATGTTTTTGAATAAATACAATATTTTGACGGAAACTGAAAATGTATTTAGGGAAAAGAAATCTTCTGATACTGCAATTCAGTCCTTCACTGAGAGAATATAAGTGCATTGGTTAGTGGGCTGCCAGTAACTGGCATATTTTTTTTACTTAACAAAGGCATATGATATTTTAAACCACAACATATTATTACATAAACAGAATTCTTATGGTGTAAGAGAAATATAAACTCATGGTTTAAATCCTACCTGACAGATTGAAAGCAGTTTTTCAAAATATATCAAAGTGATCACATAAATTATAGAGAGTATCAAAATTTTTCCTTGTACCAGGTACTAAAACCTGGAATACCACAGGGCTCGGTACTTGGACCTTTTATATGTTTAATATACTCGTGTATATATAAATGACCGACCAGCCCTGGGGCCCACCCAGCCACCTGTAAAATAGGTATCGGGTCATTCCCGCGGGTAAAGTGCGGCTGGGGCGTGCTGCTGACCACTCACCCCCTTCTAGTGCCGCGGTCATTGAAGAGTGGAGCTATACCTCTACCCACCCTCTGGGCCACACTGGGCCTGTAATGGGAACACTTTACCTTTGTATATAAATGACTTTCCTTTAAATGTGATAGAGGCAGAGTTGGTTTTGTTTGCAGACGATATGAACATATTAATCATCAAAAGATTTTAAAATGTTATACAGAATAAAATAAATGAGGCCATGAAGAAGAGAGAATATTGATTTGAAAAAAATAACCTTATGATAAAAGAACAGATAAAAGAACAGCAGCAATGTCATTTCACACAAAACAGTATATATGTCTTATAAGACCTAATATCACTTTTCAAAATATGGATATTGCTTACAAATCAGAATCAACATTTTTTGGTATTCACATTACAAAAATTTGAAATGGATGGCTCATGTACGTTCATTAAGTTTACAACTGTGCAAAGTGCCCTATCTTATTAAATCACTTAAAGAAATTATGAGTTCTTGTATGACAAGAAATATTTATCACTCTAAATTTCAATCACTATTAAGATATGGTACAATTTTTGGGGAGGGGTGATAATGAAAATGTAGCCATACTGAAGCTGCAGAAGAGGGTTATTCAGATAATGTGTGGTGTTGGTACTGGTACATCTTGTAGACAATTACTTAAGGATTATAAGACACTTAAAGTAACTTTTCTATATGTACTTGAAGTGATAGGTATTATAAGGATGTATATATTCTCACTGGAGCAGAATGCACATGTAAATGATTAAAATACAAGAAAAAAAAGTGGATTTAAATGTTTTGCTGTGTAATACGAATCTCTTTAAAAAAAGTGTGATTAGCATGGGAGTTCAATTACATAATACGGTGCTTGTTAATATATAAAAGCTGAACATGTACACACCGTTTAAAAGAAAATTAAAATCTATTCTGATGTATTATGCATTTCTGTCAATAGATGAATTTTTGTCTTACTGATTAGATGACATGCAGGAAAGTTATAATTAGCCATATTACTATATTACATTATGCTCTAGTATTTTATATTATTATACTGTATTTTATTGTTTTATTTGTGCTGATAAAGTAAAATATTGATATTGTTAATAGTACAGTAGGGTCTCGTTTTGTGATGGTTCATTTTATGATGATGCACTTTTATGACCCTTGTCGAGTCGGACCGAGCACTCCCGACTTGTGCTGCATCATTGTTCCTACTCAAGTGTTCTTTCTCTACTTAGTGTGCTTCTAGGTCTTTTCTGGTGTGCATGTTTCTTCTTTTTTTATTTTAGTGCAGCTCTTTTAAGTTGGTTGTGGTTTTTCCAACCATGACGTCCATCAAAAAGAGAGAAAAGAAGAAAAATTCAAAACAGTTGAGGTTACATTCCTTCTTGATGTCTTCTGAACCATGGCATGGGCCTTCTTCAACAAAATAAAAGTGATTTGATTGATATTTTTTCAATTATATGGGTTACTTTCTATATACCTACTTCATTAAATTAAAATTGTATGTCATAATGTAAAGAAATATTGTAAATTATAAAATTATTTGACTAATTTGTTTGGCCCATTAACCTTTCTCAATTTAAACCATTTAAATAGTACTCGTTTTATGACTATTTGATTTACAACCAAATATTCCAGAATGTAACCCCGTCGTAAAACAGGACCCTACTGTATTATGTTAAATATATAGCTATGTTACACTTGACATGTCCAAGAGTCACATATATAGCTTGTCGGATTGAATTGAAATGGTTTCAGTACAAAACGGGCTTTTTATTAACCAGTAATGTCTGTAAACAAATTTTGTCTTGTGTTTGAAGAAAGAGTCAAAATTAGTGAAGAAGATGAGACTTACAAAATTTGAGCGATTGTAAAAATTAACCATTTAATGCAGAATTTATAATAACACTATTCTAATGAAGTAGGGCCTATTTATCAATTTAAACACAGAATTACAAATTAATACTTTTTCAGACTCACCATTATCAGATATTTTACAACTTTTTATGAACTTGATTTGTTGAATTTTTCCAACAATGTCATAAGTTGGCTTCATGGGATGTCTATAAATATAACAATATAAGCCAGAATTTAACTGTGAAAGGTAAGGTAGAGAGACCCTGTCAATGACATGAAGGCATTTAAGAGGTGAACAGATACGGCTCTGCTCATTCTTAACATCAGAACTAGGCAGAGGTGACGCGTGAACATCAAGCCCCAGTCTCTTTACCCCCAGGAAATAAACCCAGTACTCGCTGAATAAGAGGAAGCATATGCCTCACAACCAGTCTGGACATTTCAGAGAAGAGAAAAATCTTTTGCCCCTGCTGGGATTCAAAACCCAGATGGTCCAGCCTGTAGCCTAGTCACTATACTGACTGTGCTAACCTGGCTCATGTTTCACTGTACTTATTCTCAATTCTCTACCATTTCAAAACTGGTTAGCCAATATAATAATGGAATAAGCAATATTCACACCCTTTATCTATGACTACTGCAAAATAATGTTATTAAAATGCAACTATTTAACTTCAAAACTCATGTGAATATTTCACTTCAACATACCTGTCTTCTCATTTATTCATCCAAAATAAAATGGACCAGGAACTCATAAACAACAAATACTGGCTGCATAATTACAAATAAGAGGAGAAGTCTCATTGAAACCTTTCACTCACACATCCAGTGGAACATAGCCCCAGTTACCTACACACTGATGTTTTATACTCAATCCTACCATTCAGACAACACTACCAAATTACACATCAGAACCTTTACAAATTCTTTGTAAAGAAATTACAGGCAGCTAAACTTGGGTCAATAAACTACTTTCCAATCTAATACAGGAATGAGTATGGTGGCAACATACCCTGTTAAAATTTATTAATGAAATACGGTATGAACACTTACACTAATAAGGATGCTAATGAATAAATAACTTAAGCATTGAAAAAAGACCCATCTATCACAGCATGAATGTTTTCTTTTTTGTGAAAGGCTAGTATTTATTATTTTATGATAAAAATACATAAAGAAATTAATAAAATTCTTGAACTGGTAATAAGTGATTTCACTTAACACTTGAATTGTAAAAAGTGGGGCTGAAAATTTCTGTATTTGTAGTAGCATATTCAACTCTACTCTGGATCCTTTCTACCAAGAACTTAAATTACAAATATTTCTCGTACATGCACCTTCACAATTTTCACTAGATATTAAGAGTGAAAAACTCACTTTCTTGGCAGAAGGGAGGGTAGTATCCAGGACCACATCCATGTAGACATTCCCCAGTGTACTTATCACAGTCATTCAGATATGCACAGCGACCACATTTCTGCTTGCATCCAGCACCATATTCTCCAAAACCACAATCTTAAGAAACAAATGAAACAGTAGTAACAAGCATTATCACAAAGTTCTGCACCACAGTTCAAAACAGGGAAGAAATAACAAAACAAAGGAATCAGCATTCGCCCCATTGCAAAATCTGCACAGCTGTAACTGTCATAGGAAATTGTCTAGCACAGGAATGGAATTTCTAATCACATAAATGTGCAGAAGTTAGTACAATAAAACTTCAGTCATATGACTGTTGCTTTATTGACCCTTACACTAACCGACCAGCCCTTCCATCCCACTGACAGAAGACCAATTCCAAATTATTTGAGTCAGGAAGCTTGGATGTAGCATTTAGGTAACGTATTTTACTGTATTTTTGTGGGTCCAATAATGTAACATAGAGAACTACATTGACAAAGCAATAAAACTTAGACTAGTAGGCTAGTCAGGCTAACATGATATAAGGTCAAAATTTGTTGGGAGGAGGAAGCTCCTAACACAAATTCAGAGCTTACAATATGTTTTATGATACATTAAAACTATACACTGGTGTTGTTTTTGTCTATGCCATATCATGCTATACTAATAGTACAAGATGACAGTACAACATGAAATGGCATAGATGGCGTTAGGAAGCCCATAATAGACGAGTAACATTATGTGCCTACATATATATGTCTTCCTAACATTAAAAGAGCATGAACATAATACAACATATTCAAAACAAGAATCCCATAAAATATGATATCAATTCAATATTCAATTAATAATACCAGTAGCCCTATATTGAACTGATTATATAATATATAAACTTAAGCACTAATTTGAAGGATATCATTACATATAACTATAAATTTTACCCATTCAAAAACAACAATTACATCATCAAATACTCCCACGCATTACATGCAAAAAAAAAAAGCAATAAGGAAGATACTATATTTATAAATATCACTTTAATCAACATGATATTTTAAAGATAATCCTATATGCAGCCTAACAAAAATAAGATTATTAGACCAACAAAATCTACCCCATTAACAATTCTGTCAGGAATGAGATCTCAATCTGCAATTGACATGATATTTTGTAATCTAAGCAAACCTCAGGATTTTGCGTTTTTGTATTTTAACAAGGTTAGCAGCCAGATGATGACTTTTTAAAAGCTGAAACAGAATATATGATCGGTAGTTGACCTGTTGTGTCAAAATCCACATTGATGGTCCCCAGTAATTTCCTCTGCATATGGAGTTAAACTTGGCAGCACGACATTGGATAAAATTTTATACATAGTTGGCAAAAGTAATATGGCCCTATAATTACTACAATCTGTTTTATTTCCCTTCTGATAGATAGGTAAAATAATCGACTCCTTCCACTCCTCAGGCAATTCCTCCTTATTCAAAATACAAATAATAAGTTTATGGATCTCATAGCGAATAGTTCTACCTCCTGCCTTAATTAATTCTGCTGTGATTTGATCAATTTCCAGTTATTTGTGACTTTTTAGCTTTTCAATAGCCAAATCAACCTCAAAGACACCTGGCTCAGGCACTAGTAGTTCTGTTGTGTGTATTTCTGTCTGCCTAACATCATTATCCCCATGTACATTCAATAGCTGGGGGTAATGGTTCCTCCACCTAGCCAAAATACTGTGGGATTCTGCAACCAAATCACCTTTCTCACCCTTTACTATATCAGTTCTAGGCTGGTAACCCTTTTTAAAGTCATTGATGCCCCTACACAAGTCCCTAATATTTTTTATCTTACTGTTAGTTTCAAGTTCCTGAATTCTAACTTTCATATATTCCTTCTCTTTCTTTTTCCTGAAATGTCTGTCATCTTCATGTCCCATATTATTTATATTATCTACACTGCTTTGGCTTGGATCCTGCAATCACTGCCATTTAGCCTGCTTCCTTTGATATAAAACACCTAAATATTCTTCATAAACCCATAGTTTATGCTGCTTCAATTCATGCAGACCTAGACTCTTTTATCTCAGGTTTTGATATTCTCTTTAACGTTCTCCCAAGCCCTATTTATGTCCACACCATCACTTAAGTTATGCAAAGCTGCAAACCTATTTGAAATCTCAATCTGATACTGTTTCCTAACGTCTAGCTCACTTAACTTCCTGAGATTAAATCTTTCCCCATCCAACTTCTGTGTAGCTTATTTACTTACTTCCAATCTTTCCCTAACTTTTGCAACCACCAGACAGTTATCAGTGTCACAGTTAGCTCCCCTGAAACTTCGTACATCTAGTATACTCGAGTGCCATCACCTTTGTATAAATATGTGAGCAATCTGGTTGTGAGTTTTCCCATCAGGAAAGGTCCAATTGTAGTAATGAATATTTTGGTGTGGGAACATCATGCTCTTAACAACTAGATTTCTTGATGTTGAGCCCCACTAGGTGGTAAGGATGGCCGGGGGGGCTCGGCACCCTGTTTATTCCTGTCAGCTGTCTGGGCGACTGAGCCCCGCAGTGAGGATTTCTTGTGGGATATCGTAAGCGACAGAAACCCATAAAACACATGCACCCAGCATAGGGATAACAAGTAAGATACAAATATATTGTGAGCACAAAGTTCAAGATGTATACATGAAATAGGAAACAGAATGTTTCTCTTAGCCAGCAAACACAGGCTCACTGTTATGCACAAAGTACTTAACCTGACGTGCATGCGTGAAATAATCAAGAACACAAATATCAGCAGGCCAACAACACTAGGCTTACACTTTGGCAAAGACAAAGAATAAACAATTCTTGCAAATGGAAAGAACAACACACAAAGATATATTCATAACAGACAAATACAACCACACTGCAAATGTTCCGCTCTCGGAAACACTACGTTACGTAACCGTGCAACAAAACAGCCGGACACTGGCCTAGTCTGTCCAGCCAGACTAGCCTATAGATATTTACACAGTGTAACACATAGTGCACAAATCATCGTGCTTAAAGAACATGGTTACAGATTACATGAAATGATCAGCCATGAACTTGCACATGAATTAACCAAACAAAATGCCGTGATACCAGTACCTGTACCCAGCGCCCTGCCCTCCGGCGCGACGTCGGGCATGAACGTCCCAACGACCAGAAATTCGATTTAGAAAATGTACCAACCAGGACCAAACTTCTAACTCGTAGCCATGGCAATACGTCGCGCCGCGCCGCGGGCTAATGGCGCACCAAGGGTAGATCGCTGTCCGTAAGCTC
>Ga0123352_10014331_pt1 | contig 12621 bp, 7 predicted proteins | sample TergutLab28metaG_FD_89700 | JGI IMG/M metagenome (GOLD analysis project Ga0123352, IMG submission 89700) | Labiotermes labralis P1 segment gut microbial communities from Petit-Saut dam, French Guiana - Lab288 P1 | ecosystem: Host-associated > Arthropoda: Insects > Digestive system > Gut ... | reverse complement strand
TCTTTTTTTTTTTTTTTTTTTTTTTCTTTTTTTTTTTTTTGTTTTCCTTTTCTGCACGTCTTTTTTTTTGTTGTGGTGGGGGCGGCTTTTTTTTTTTTTTTTTGGTTGGGGGGGGGGGGGGGGGGGGGGGCGCTTGCTTCGAGTTCGACTGGAAAACCGACTATCTTGACGTTTCCGTGGATGTCCGCAGTACCTACAGGCAAATATCTGGATGGTATCTATAATTGGGCCACGACGGCTTCTTTCCACGTCCTCTCCGGTTTATTATTCACTATCGTACCATCATTCGGGGCGTATTTAAAACATAACTGATTACATTTTCTAAGTGCATTTTGTTCTATTCATTAGTTTATGTCTGATTCACAGAGAGCGTGGAAAATATGAAAGTTGTTTGTGTGTTTATGCTGCTTATGCTGTTTATGTCGCTACAGTAACTTGCAGGTATGTTTATGCCATATCTCGATTTTAAAAAATCTGACCTGCCTAGTTGCATTTCTAAAATTACTTATCAACAAGGAACCAAAACCGAAATCCCGTAGATTTTGAGTACCTTGCAGGTTATTTTCATTAATGATAAGAATTATAAAGTGGGAAGATGGGACGAAGTCTAATGACTTAATTATCGTATGAAGGTTTATGAAAAGAAGACCATTTCATATAATCTTAGTAACTGACCAACGTAATGCACAAATTCTTGTTTTATAATAAGTTTATTATATTCCTCTACATGTTTCGAGCAATGTTGTGCTCATCATCGGGAGGTCGAAATTGTATTATACAACATCTGGTATCGTCACATTCTGTAGACGGCCATCACTGCGCACCGGACGGCCGTCTACAGAATGTGACGATACCAGATGCTGTATAATACAATTTAGACCTCCCGACGATGAGCACAACATTGCTCGAAACATGTAGAGGAATATAATAAACTTATTATAAAACAAGAATTTGTGCATTAAGTTTGTCAGCTACTAAGATTATACTGAGATGCACGGTCAAAAACATTAAAAAAAAATCCATTTTATATGTTTGGTGGGGGAGGTTGTGATAATTCCGCAAGCCCGTCTTTCCACATGAAATAAGACTCTATACTAAGTCAGTGGATTAGAATACCCCTTAAGAAGTTCATAGTCATAGTAGTTCGTCAGATTTCACACTTTTAGGATAATTAAAACTATGATGACCAGGAGGTTAAGAAAACGTTAAATTCAGGGTATGCCATGTGTTGTGTTTTGTGTTGTGCATCAAGAAGAACTTGACAATTTTTACTTTTTTTTTACCAGATGTCAATAAGATTAGGGAATTGTGCAGGATGGGATGGGCGAACGAAGCAGCAGGCATGGGGAGATGAGAAAGTATGTGGGCATGCATAAAACTTGTGTCGGAAAGTATGGAAGTACGAAGACGTGGCTGTAGATGCGAGAATAATAAAAAGATAAGTTATAAGGGCGTGGGATTGGAGAATGTGTGACGGCCCAAAGTGGCTGAGGATGTGGACCAATGCGAACACTTATGAACATGGCTGGAATGTTTTCTATTTCACCAGAGGTACGAATCTTATCTCAAAAAGGACTTTGTGCTCCGTGGACTTGGGCTAAAGTCTGAAAATTCTCTGATAGATTGAGCATTATTAGTGCTTCACTAGTGACTTAATTGTATGCAAATAGAACTGCGAGGGGATGCTGTGTTAAACAGATTGTGTGATCGGCTGTTGCTTTTAGGACTCTGCGTCACTCGTAATGTTGGGAAGACGGCGTGCTCCGCTCATTACACGGTAACTAAGAGACTTCGTAGTTTTTCATTAACTGACGAGGTAGCGCAGTAACTTCTGCCGGAAGAGTAAGTAACGTCACACACTTCGTCGGCAGCATCTATTCGGAGATGGTAGAAAACATGAAGCAGTTTCAGAACATCTGTGTGGGGCTGGCAGAAAACAGGGAGCATTTTCAAAGGCGTTTTACGGAGATGGTAGAAAACAGGGAGCAATTTCAGAGCCGATTTACAGAGCTGCTGGAAAACAGTACAGTTCCAAGCACCTGTACGGAGATGGTAGAAAACGTGACATAATTTTACAGTTGCTGTATTCAGGTCCATGCTACCGTGACATATTTCTTTGTGGCGATTACCTCGATCTCTGTGTATGAATTCGTAGGCTATCTGAAGGATAGATTTTTTTGTTTTTGTTTAGAGAAGTAGTGGGTTCAGCGCTAGGCAATCAGACCTATTCTTCTGCCTGAAGATTATAGCGGGTTTCTTCTCTTTCTTCAGGGAAATGCCGGAATATTGTTTCAAATTAGGTCAAGCCCCTCCTTTCCACATCCTTTCCTGTGTCTTATCCATGATCAGTTTATCATTCGACCCAATAGATGTGGTATTATATAGTGACACTGTCGTTCAATAAATAGTAAAAGGTAAATCAGTCCCATTACAGGCCCGAGGTGCCCAGAAGGTTCCAGGAAATTAAGGTTCCCAGATTACGTGACAGTAACCCAGGATGGTGGTAAGTTTGTCAGCCTTACGCACCGGCGGCCTTTACCCCCAGGAAATACTCCTGGTACTCATTTCTGTTAGAGGCTGATTCGACCCCAGGGCCATAGTGCGATCGAAAGGATTATGCCAATGAAAAATTCCAATGACACCATCTGGAATCGAACCAGTGACCTTCCGATTTGTAGCGCAGCGCCTTAACCATTGTGCTACCGGGGAAATAAATAGTAAATGAATGAATGAATGAATACGTGGCTGATAAACCACTTTACGGCGTGGTGCTTACACACTGACGTTTATCTGCATCAGTACCTAGAGGCTAATGATTAATACCGAGTTTTCGTGGTACGTGGAAGTACAGTTATGTCGCAGATATCACTGGATTTTTGATGCCTCGTTTTCCTGGTTGTTCATATTTTATATAGACCTCAGTACACCTACAATTTCAGAATTTATCACACCACATATATCATATTGCTTACATGTGGGAAGTATTTTTCTCTCTTTGGTTAAATATTCCTCATATCGAATATCTTCTAATAAAACGCATGGATCCTAGGCCTTAATGATATTTATGTTTGATTTCATGAGCAAGTTTTATGTATTGTGGGCATTTTTTTTTTACAAAAATTGATTTCAGTTTCTTGTAAACAGGGGTTACATAGAACAGATATTAACCAAAATAAATTATTTCGACGTTTATTGTGGACCTGCATACCGCATGTAATCGAAATCCCTGAAATAGTTTGGGAGATATCTAATACATGCGGACGGACAGGCAGAGAGATACCGATCGGTAAACTAATTTCGGAGATAGAAAATACGGAAGGCGAATGGATAGGCACGGCGTTTGGAATATTGGTTTATTTTATGAAGGCCATGGCAATAAAGTGGGACACGCGGGGGCGCACTTGGTTGAGGCATTGCGATACAAGCCGGAAGGTCGCGGGCTCGATTCCCGATGGTGCCATTGGGATTTTTCATTGACATAACCCTTCCAGCCACCCTGGGGTCCAAACGGCCTCTAACAGAAATGAGTACCAGGAATATTTCCTGGGGGGTAAAGACAGACGGTGCGTACCACCTTCATGTGCCGATTGTCTTGAAATCTGGGACCCTCAGGGTCTGTCCTGGCCTGTATAAGGATTGCTTTACCTTTACCATGAGAATAAAGCGTAGAATGTCATGTCAATAAATGTCCAAGAAGATGTAACTATACTACCTGTAGCTACCGCGGAGGAGTTGAGACTGCAGTCTCAACTCCTCCACTGTAGCTATAGGTAGCAACAACATGTGACTAGTACCAGATGCTGTAGATACAGTTGTTTGTGTTTCTGATGATGGGTGGAGAGACCACCCGAGACATGTAGAGCAGTTAACGGATAAAATAAACTGTGTATAGTTGCATCTTCTTGGACATTTATTGACATGAATTGCGATGCACGGTCCTATGAACATAAAGAAGCATAGAATCTTACTTTTTAAGGAAGGAACGCGTCCTTGGTGCAGATGAGTGAATACGAATTGTCAGTAGTGGACTGAGTGAAAGTGTTAGTCCGTAAGGTTTTGTCTTAATTGCTAGGACTAACATCCGTTTCAAAGTTGACGGTTTGTGGTGCAACTGGTTACGTGAAATCTTGTAAGAGAACAGCTTGCATTGCAGGAAGTTACTTGCGGCCAGTTACACAATTACGATTCTGCTTTTTTGGACTTCCCCCACAGCCGGACTGCGTGAGAGTGCCTACTGTCATACCTCATTTGACAAACTGACCTACTATTTAATTCAAATTGTGACGACTTTGCGAAGTATGTCCCATGGAATAGACATTTCGCGGGTTGTTATTCTCCATGCCTTCCCCATTTCGGGAATTTTCTGATAATAAATTTCACTACCTTAAGGTGCGAAGACACTCTACCTCGTATTTTTGAGATCCAGTTTCTAACTCACTTCACTGCGCCCTGCTCGAAGTGAACGCTAAAACTGTCGACACGTCCAAACGGCGATTCCTACAAACACTGCCGAAGCGGCTATAAAGAAATTAAAAATTAAGCCTTCGCCTTTGAACTAGACAAATGTCACCTTTAAGGTAGAAGTAAAGCCTGTGTGCATTCCATGAAGACGTATGGGGGGTGTACGTATAGCTGCACTCATTTGAAACCTTGACAGTAAGTGGAGGTGAGTTTTCGGCTTCACGCTCAAGCCGCTTTTTCCCTGGGGAAAGAGCTCAAGGCGTACCTTATGCTGAATACTGTTCTGTACATAAAAATGTCCTGTGGTCGTAACCAGAAGTGTTCTGTGTTTATATAACATGTTAACGAAGTAACACAATCGAACGCACACTGAGAATCTCTAAGTCGCGCAGCAGGTCAGGACATTTCCCACATTTTTTTGGAACCTTAAGGTTCAAGTCCTTTGCATGTGACCCCGTGTCGACTGGTAAATAGTTACTGACGTTTCCAAGACTCGCAGTGCCTTATATTCAGGGTGAAGTTAGCAGGATCAGGATCCATCCTGATCCCGCTTCATCCTGATCCCGCTAGCAAGCAGTCAGCAAAACCTGTATGACATATACCTGTTGCTGTGTATACAGTACTTGACTCCTGATGATGGACAGAAAACCTGTCCGAAACATGTAGAGTTCTATACCAAAAATAAATTTGAGAAATTGGTGCATCTCGTTGGTTTTACTATAAGACTATATCACGATGCACGGTCCTCGGAATGTCAAATTCTGCTTTCAGTTAGTAATTATTGCATATAAGCCCTGTGTCGTGTTCGGATATCTTTACGTTAGTAAATTGATTGCTGAGCTGGCATGAGGATGTACAGGCATCGGAAATTCAGGATGAAGGCTATTGGTAACACGGAGTTGTCTGAAGACGGACTGTGCGTCTGTAGCAAGAACTAGCTCTGATATACAAAGAGTTGTCGTTCCTTAAACAGGGGAACAGGGTGGACTGAATTTTGATGTACACAGTTAAATATAACCTCGCTGGTGACGCCTAAACCCTCCCTAGTTAAGACGTCACGCTTTCCCGCCCAGTCTGCGTGTCCTGCCGACTGTATGTTGTGAACATGTCGAGCCATTAATTATCAGACGCTCAATTAACACTGCATTTGCACTGGGAAGGCGGAAGGAACTAGGAACAACCGGAACATGCGACACGCATCGGCAAGGCTCTCTGCCCTGTTGTGGACGGAGGAGACGCTGTTCGCACCATTGTAAATATCTCCATATGTGCAAGCAAGATATAGCCTGCACGGTAGTGTAACTGTAACTCCACGAATTCTTAATGTAGGTACGCGGTGAACTTAACGCCTCCCTAGCTCTACACCCGGGCAAAGAGTCCTCGGTACTGGGAACTAAGACGGTTTGGACGCTCTGAACAAGAGAGAACTCTCTTTTCCGCGCCGGAATTCTACAGTCGCTCAACCCGTAGTCTGTAAGTCACTATACCAGCTGAGCTATTCCGGCGTCAGGTGTAGAGAGAATCTCAAAGCAAAGTGAGCAGCCGGTACTGCTGACAAGATGTAGTTTGCCATCTTGGCGGATTGAATGATGGGCTAACAACCTCTCTCCGTTACCACAAAAATAAAATCCTGTGAAGTTTTTTTTACGGGCCTGGGACTTAGGCGGTCAGTTAACATCATAACGAACTTCCTGATGAATAACTTGGCGACTTTCAGCTTGCCGAGAAAGACTGCGTAACATGGAACTAAACTTGCGCTGTGTCAGACATCGAGAAAGGTTGCGTAAAGCAGGGCAACCTACAAGTTCTGTCTATCGACCGTTATATTCACGGTAGCTCCTTAATTTGGTCCGGGTTTCAGGAATCCATGACATATCTTATGTAGCCTTGAAGGATTTAATAAGTTCTTGTATTATGATGCTACAAGTATATGTGTTAAAATCTGACTTACCATTAACTAGCCTTTTAACTGTATATGCAACTGTTCTCTTTAATTGGTATTAAATAATTAACCTCAGCGGGTGTTGTCTACTTGTTAGGCCTTACGCTTCTTAGATGACGTTAGATATGTTGCTTTTTGCTCTACAAAATGCTGCTACAAAAGTAGACACTTCTTTTTGTATGATCATGGTACAATAAAGAAATTAAACTATTAGACAGTTCAGATATTTTAAAACTTAACGAGCCGCTGTATCTGCCACGAAGCGAGTCAGTAAGGCCGTTCAGTTCCCGGTACTGACTCCGATTTTCTCTTCATTACCACGTCAAAATCTGTTAGGAAGTAACACGAACTCCTGTCAAACAGGCACCAGAGATCTTTTTCCATTGGAACATGAAACTTGCAAGTCACCCGTCTTCAGTAGCGGGGTTGAGGTCCGGAGTCATATCTCTCCTCCCAAATACGGCTTGCGTCGTGATGCTTCAACACAGGGGCACAATATCCTAACTCACAAGTTTTACTACGCCCTGAAGCAAGGAAATTCATCCCTCTGATCTTGTAGTTATTTGACCTCGTAGTAGGTTAAGTACTGGCATTTAGCTTGCCCTCCGGTGGGGCCGGCAGGTGTGCTTCCCTCTGAGACAAACAACACCTGTATGAAAAGTAATGTTTTCTCGTGGCGTGGTTACAAGGATATCAGTGAATGTTGTATGAAGCATCAAATTAGGTTCGGTCTCCGGAGAGAAAGTTACCGTCACCATATAGTCCGACTTGCGTAACTTCCGTGTAATAACGGAGAAAGTGGCAGAGTGAAAGTGTACTGCATCAAGATGGACGAGTAGGTTTTATATAGCGCACCGGCTGAGGTGAATGCGTGACCCAGTTTGGACAGAGAATTGACGTAGAGTTATCGTAATCATGTTTGTCTTAAATTATGTAATCTTTTGACGCCTTGAGAGAGCCAACTATTAGAAAACAATTGACATATTCTAAAAATTTTCGTGCCGGAAGTAATATCCGCCTTTCCTTTAGATTATGTTGATGCCAGTTTACGAATTATTAACAGTGTTTAAATGATGTTTTTACTTTTACAAGCTGACTTCAGCGAATAGAAATGACTCTCTTCAAGTGACTGTTTTTCAAACATATAACCTGTAATTAGCTCGAACTGCACACGTCACTTTATTTTAGTATGTACGTCAACATTAGAACTAATACCAGTAAAGAACTCCTCAACCAGAGAGGCTTGAAATATTTGGAGCGTAGAAAGATCATGTACTCGGGTGGCCCAGAGTTCGAGCCTTTGTTTGGGTGATGGCTGTTCTGTTTGGGCTTTTTCGAGAGTTTCTCTTAGCATGGCTTTCGCACAGAAACCAGCCTTATAAGTCAAATTCGAGATAACTGAAGATTGTGTTTTAGAAACTTTGCTATTTGGAGAACGTATGTGTTTAAGGGGTTTTCTGAAAATTTGTGAGTAATGTGAAAAAAAATAATTCCGCTTCAGGCTGTCCCCATGGAACAGTGCTATGCCCCAGTATTTCAGTGTGTACATGACGTTCATGATAGGGCTTATAGGCGTATACCGTCATTGTCGTTGTAAATGGATGATAGCACTGTTTAAAAGAAATATTTGTATTTTACCTTATTTGAAAGGCAGTAAAACTGCGTTGCCCTTTGTTCCCAAATTGCATAGCATTATTGGTGCGTTCTTAGAACTTTCGTGGACAGATTCCCATAGTAGCTGGTCTTCATGCGAATGTCGGCATAAATAAGTGCGTGTCTGTTAGCAGAGCGATTTAGATACTCATCTGCACTTGTTTTCTTACGAATTTATGTGACCTTCTAATGGACTTTCTTGATGTAAGTAAATGCCTTATGATAGTGAGATAAGAGACATGTTAGAAGGTCAACGATGTGATATTAAATAACTAGAATGTAGAGTAGAATGTTGGGAATTTACGTACGTACTTCCCAAACGCGTTAGACCTACTTATGATTTTACCCACATTAAGTTACCTAATTGTTCTTGATTATTACTGACTGCCTAAGTAACTAACTCCGTGTAGCAGAGTCCTTCTTGAGAGGCCAATTGGTCCTCATCTGGTGAAGAAAATCCTCGCACTTTGTGGAAACTAAACGATTACAAGAGCCCGCCACTTGTCCCTGCCACGACCAAGATCAAGCCAATCCACACCCTATTATCTTATTTCTTTAATTGCCTTCCCATCTACACCTAGGTCTTCCATTTTTTCTCTTTCCTCCCGGTTTCCACATCAAACCTCTACCCGTTTTTCTCCTTTTGCGTATCACATGCTCCTCCCGTCCCATTCGCCTTGATTTGTTCACCCAAGTAACATTTGGTGAGCATTACAAACCAGATACATGTTCATTGACTTTGGTGTCTTTCGGCAGTCAAAATACGTACCTTCCTCAGAACATTAAATGTGTAAATCTGAAATACATTCAATTTCTTCACTTCACCACTCTCATTAAAGTAGATGCGAGACTTCTGAGATGTATCGCTGTGTCGCTGGCATCGAAGTTGCCCAAGTGTTGGTGGTTCGTAGTGCGTTCATCTTCAGGTTGAAACAGTCCAACAAAATGAATCTCATTTAATGTACTTTCTGATTGCTGTAGCTTAGCATGTCATCATTATTTTGATATAATACTGAAATCCTCTGTTCCGAGTTGCGTATTTCATACGTGAAAATGAAAAACATTTTCAGAACAAAGAACATGTAACTATCAACAGGCAGAGAGAACACATGCCAATAGTCCTGTCACACTGCAGGTGTCACTGGGTAGCTGCAAGACTATTCACTTTGCTAAGAATGGAAATTATATTTGTTGTATTTCGTTAAATTTGCGTCATATCGAAAATTTCTCCGAGTAGAATTATTATGCATCTTAGAATAGATTAAAGGGGTTGAACTACACTCCCCCCCCATATTTTTTTCTGTGGCGCAACAGCCCAACTCGGGCATAGGCCGCCTCATCTTTGAGGTTTCTAGATCACACACAGCAAGACACACACGCACGGTAGGACTCCTCTGGACGAATGATCAGCTCCACGCAGAGGCCGCTACCTACTCAGCAAACAACGCACGTAAAAGACGAACATCCTTGCCATCAGTGGGATTCGATCCCGCAATCACAGCAGTCAAAAGGCTGCAGATCTGCACCGTAAACCGCACGGCCACCAGAATCGGCGAACTACCCTACCGAAAGATAATAATGGGACTGCTCTAATAGCGACGGCTGATAGGAGTGCTGTTTAGTGTGCATCTTAATTAGATGTAGCTGTCGTGTTATTTACACATTTTTTATGTTTATCTGATCCTAAGGGAGGTCGATAAATTCCGTCTGGAACTGGGTTTATATTTGACCGACATGAACGGAAACTAGGTTCCTTTCACAGCCTTTAGTATTGACCCGTTCAGTGGTTTTGTAGATGAAAAGTGTGCAAGAGACGCGACCTGTCCGTTATAAGTTAATTATAAACAAAATCTATGAGCACGTAGGCTTACATGTAATTTCTTAACACTGAATTGAATTCATTCTTACACGTAATTGCTATCATTCTTGTTCAATGCGCAATATTTCGGTTGCATATGCGAAATTTGTAGTTTTCTTGGCAGTGAAATTTAGGATTCTTGTCTTCCAGGATATGGCGTCATTTAGTCTGATAGCGACGTTTCGGGTGACTTTTGTTACCATGAAAATGAATGCAGCAGATTCCTTCGGAACGCTGGTACTATCTACCAGACAACATGGCGTCGTATTCAAGAAGATGGTAGACTTAACATCCGTGTAGGCGCCTTACTAATGGCATCGTTTCACATCTTCAGGAAGTCACTTGACAAACTATGTTATTCAAATAGAACAAAGTATATTAACCCTGTAAGGACGAGACGTATCTCTGTTATATAAGGATTCAGTGCGTACCGCACAGTAAACACTCCATTTCGGGTACAAAAACCAATCTGTTAATGATGTATAAGGAAAAAGTTACTGTTTGTTCTGAGATGCATTCAAAACACCCAAATGCAACGTAATCACCATTCAGAATTTTTGAATGTTAAACCTGGTGGTACGTAAAGTAATCGGTAGGCTTTAAAAGGTTAAATTGAAGGCCTCTGCAACGCGCTGATCACCCGTACAGAGGAGTCAAACCGGGTACATGTTTGTGTGCTCGTGCGTGCGTGCGTGCGTGTAATCGTGTGTGATCTATAAACCTCAACAGTGATGCGGCCTAAGTCCAAGTTGATCTGTTTCATCACAGAAAAAAAAATATTAAACTTAATATAAACAATTCGGAAAAATGAAATGTGTTGTCTGAAGTTTGGAGAGCTGCTCACAAGTAAACCATGTAACAGTTGGCCTATGAGATGAGCATTCTTCTGGAATTTTACGCAGCGTAGATTGATAGTTCGTAACCCACGTTTCGGGACAACCTGTCGGTCCCATCCTCAAGAGTCCAGCAGTTATTCTTCTTGGGCTGCTTGACCCCTGAGGATGGGACCGATAGGTTTAGCCGGAACGTCGGTTACAAACTGTCGATCTACGCTGCGTAACATCCCAGAAGAGCGACGATCTCATTGACACCGCGGCGAAAGTCTCAAATCACGCAACTGTTGGCGTCAGTTATACAAATTTTTTTACTGTTCACGAACCATGTACAGAATGTATTGTGCAGCTGATTATTTGTACCTGACCGTGATGTTTAACCTTCACTCACCTTACGCAATCCACAGGACACTCCTTTGTGTGTCGAGTTACTGCGTTTAACTGAGTTTTCTAATAGTTTAACCTTCGCACGTGTTCGTCTACCATAGTAGGTCAAATTAATTTTCATGCATCTCAATATGGAATAAATTTGTGTTTACAATTATATTTTAAAATTTCAGATTTAGATCAACGTTCCTTTCGTAGTGAATTAAACACAGCGAATTTACCTTCTTGGTGAGTGCGTTGTGCCGTGGGATAATACGAATGAAGGTCAGAAAATAGGTTTGCGATGCATATATTTGTGGTTCTTAATTTTCAAGGTGGGGAAAGGAAAATCCATTAAGCCGGAACAAGCCTGGAGTGGCTTATACTGTGGTGCTGCTGTAAGTGATGATGTTTTCAACTCTAACAAGAACAAACAGTTCACTTTTATTGTATGGCCATCCCACTTCTTTACTACACAGCACAGCTGAGGCACTTGTGATATCTTGGGGAAAGAGTCTTTATTCCCCGTTAGTACAAGTCCGCGTCGTGTGTAACCAACCATCGCGTCACAAATGTTTCCACCTGGCTATCAAGGTTTTGCTTCAGTGCTGTAAACAGGTGACATTCGCTAGGCGAAGAAATCTCCTGATATGATCACAGTCGGCGTTGGGTTCTTTAGTTACGAAATGGTAGGCTACGTAAACTTATTTTGTGATCGACTTTTCGTATTTTGAAACTTCGTCTCACCACCACTACCATCACCACAAGGACAAACAACTCCGTATGGGAAAGGGAAACAGACATGCTGCTAATTATGTTTATGTTAAGAACCTTAGAATTTTGATCGGTAAAAGCCGTATCGCCGAAACGTACCTCTTGGTTCCTCCAGGCAACGAAGTTGTGATTCGCAGTTTTGTACATAGAAGAAGTGCAAATTGCTTAAGGAAATAACAGCAGTTATCAGCAGTGTTTCACCGGAGAGAAATTAATTCTCAAATTGAAAATAAGGTACGAACATGTTGACACTTAAACATCCGCATTCTTTTATGTAAATACCTTGACTGTTATTTGGATGTCTCGTTTCAGCCGTTCCTTTGAACTGTAGCTCAGTGGCGAGTTAAGGCGGGTGTGCAGAAAGTACTAGGACTGAGAAAAGAGAATGTGATGAAATGGAATGTCTTTTCTGTTGTGCATACGGTCTCGTTACGTTTAGTTGTGCTTTTGATATGCTTTAGAGTCCACTCTTTACGAATTGTTCAAGTAACTATCGAACTTAAAATTATGTTTTTTTTATGTTTATGTTTCCGTACATCGCTGATCTACAAGGTGTTTCTAAAAAGTTCGGTGAATGGTATCAGAAAACAAACAAAACAGAAGATACAAACAAATTAAATGTATTGGCCTTCAAAATAATCGCCATCCTTCACAACACACTTTTGGCAACGTTCATAAAGCTTCTGGAAACTGTCAGCAAAGGCCTCTTTAGGAATCGATCGCAGAACCGCTGT
>Ga0123352_10014330_pt1 | contig 12621 bp, 10 predicted proteins | sample TergutLab28metaG_FD_89700 | JGI IMG/M metagenome (GOLD analysis project Ga0123352, IMG submission 89700) | Labiotermes labralis P1 segment gut microbial communities from Petit-Saut dam, French Guiana - Lab288 P1 | ecosystem: Host-associated > Arthropoda: Insects > Digestive system > Gut ... | reverse complement strand
TAAATTTTATATATGTGCAGTGGTTGGTGTAATAATTGAGAAATCAAACACTTACACATCACAACATACAAAGGTAAAGTAAAGACAAAGTTTTCCCTGCCCTTGCCATGAAGGGACACAGGAGGAGTAGAAATGTAGCTCAATTCATTCTTAACTATGGCACTAGATACAGACGAGTCATTAATTTCATGCCCCAGCAGCTTTACCCCCAGAAAAGAATACCAGTACACACTGAGTAGGTGAATGAGTAGGGCCCCACAGCAGATCCGGATATTTTGGTGAAGAGAAAAGTCTCGTGCCCCTACAGGGATTTGAGCCCCAGACCATCCAGTCCATATACTAGTCACTAAACCAACTACACTACTCCAGCTGCTTCACAGCATACAAATACGTGAACAATGAAAGCCATGCAGTGACAGTATTTACACAGTTGTCACCAAATAAGTAAACACGTCATTCAAAGGGTTGAACAGAAGTACTGCCCACAGACTAGATGATCCTTGCTAGAAATACAACAGATGCGAAGGCACAAAGTTTCATGGTAAATGACGAGTTTCTCCTACCTAGCCTGAAAAAATTCACATGGTGCACTTGTTTACTACACACTACCTGAAATGCTTCAAGTTGTCAGTATGCGTGCAGTTGTCGAGCAGTCTGTCACTCTTATTGACGGTAGTCCAGTAGTCCCAACCACAGCCAGCAGTCCCCCCACACTGCGCCAGACACGCCCACATCCTGGAGAGATCATCTCTTGGTCTGTGGTCTGTAGTGGTGGCAGCCAGGTGCTGTGTATAGGAACTTCCCTGTTCTACTGTTCCAAACCCTCCTACACCTCTCCCCCATCCAAAACCAGACCCTACACTTATTCACCCACATAAAGCAGCCATCTGGTCTAAGACATACGTCTGCAGCCACTTGAAGGGTGGGATCACAGGTTTGAATCCCACTGAGGGCATAGATATTTTTCTCTCGTGTTTGTCGTGTGTTGTGCAAGATACGCAGCTAGCAGCCACTGTGATGGGCTGATCACTCATTCAGAGGGGTCCAAGTGGGTGTGTTTGCCTGTGTGTGATCTAGACACCTTAAGAGTCAGGCAGCCTAGGCCCAACTTCGGCTGTTGCGCACAAAAAAAAAAGAGACAGTAGCCATTACTGTGCCATAATGCACTGCCAGTAACTATTATCACTAATTGAGCTACCCTTGTATTGCAACTATTTTCCTCTGGAGGCCAAACAGGGTGTTAACACAGCCCAATTAATATACAAATATTTGTACCTTCATCTTTGACAATTATAGAGCAGCCATGAATGAAACCCCTAAACCTTGGGTTTGGAGATCTCCGATCATTGATGAACTTCACTTTGATAGTTTCCATTGGAGTAACGGCAAAGATGGCCTCACACACCCCAGCACCAAGACCACACAGCATTCTGTTGACAGGACTGAGGTTGCCTTTGTCATCCACCGCCACCTTCTTCAGTTGCTCAAATGAACCAAACCTAACAAAATAAAAGACATGTTAATGTTCAGAAGATAAATCATAAATGCAACATCATGCCTTTAACCCACTAATCACTTTATTCACTATTCTTATTTTCAAACAGTTATGCCCTTTTCCAAGGCCAAAATAACCTCTTCTGTCAAGATTACTTTCATTTTTTTTTTATTTTACAATTGGCTTTCCCATACCAACTGCAAGGACACCATGATCTGGGGAGACCAAAACAAAGATGGAAAGACCAAGAAAATCTTCAAGATAAACCTAAACCTTAATTGTTATTATTATTATTATCATTACTATTTTTTGTTTTGTTGATACTGCTGCTGCTGTAGTTGTTGCTGCTCCTGCTGTTGTTATTGCTTATTATTAGTAGCAGCAGCAGCAGTAGTAGTAGTAGTAGTAGTAGTAGTAGTAGTAAGGTGGTGGTGGTGGTGGTGTTAATGACAATGACAATGGTTTTATTTTCTGTTCACTTATTCACCCTCCCCCACCACTCTGATGCTCCCACTCCTACTGGCTCAACAATTCTTTGCATCCCTGTAGATGATACACAATCCCAGTGTCCAGGTGTCATTAACTCAACGTCCATCTCCTCACACCACCCTGTACCCTAAACACAAACACCTCCCACCTCATACACCTAGGCCCAACCAAGTGCATATTACTATCACCACCACCACTGCCTCACCACCCACACTTTTCTGTCATCACCCTAATCACAAACACCTATGTAATACTCTATGTTTTGCCACAAAACTACTCTTCTTAGACTACTTGTCCCTGAAGACAAAGGCACAACAATCAATGGAAACATCACAACCTACACAGCATCATATCCCAGATTACTTAAACCTCCACTTCCTAAGCGTAGAGAAGAAAACCAACTAGATGCTACTAAATGCTTTATTGCACTTATAATCTGCTCAACATGTTCCGGGCACTTATATGCCCATCATCAGAAGCTCGAGACTATATTTGTGTTATTGCCGCACATGGTGTGTATTGCCTTGGTTGCTGGTTGTCGGCTGTTAGGAGCAGAGCAGCAGGCTATGCATCTGGGGTGAGGGAAACTGTTCGAGCAACTTCCCTCACCCCGGACACATAGTCTGCTGCTCTGCTTGTAACAGCCGACAACCAGCAACGAAGGCATTACACACCATATACGGCAATAACACAAGTATAACCTCGAGCTCCTGATGATCGGCATGTAAGTGCCTGAAACATGTTGAGCAGATTATAAGTGCAATAAAGCATTGAGTAGCATCTAGTTGGTTTTCTTCTCTATGCTTATACTATGAGGCACTGACAAACATACATCAAAATCCACTTCCTAGTCTGTCTGAGCCATCACGATCACCTACATTATCCTAATTCTTATATATTTGCCTAACATGATCATCATATGACAGTATGAATACAACAGACCCCAACATAGTCTAAATGATTAAGAAAGGGTCTATCAACAATTTACAAGCAATGTGTTGTTCTTTAAACCGCAAGTGCCTACTACCCAGTTTTTCTCCACAAAATTACCGCTGTCAAGTCTACATGAACTTCTATCTATAGAAAACAGCAGCAATGCTGGAGACATGTAAAATCATGTGAGAAGAGTCACAACAATAAGGTGCAATGTGAATTGATAATTGTAACAACTTTTTCAGACTTCAGTAGTCACTTCAAGCAGATCCTTTTCTACAGCCATCCCTCATCACACAATTGCATACAAATCTATGTCAGCTACCAGTTACTGACAGTCTGGGCCTCATCACACAATTGCACACATGTTACATCCCCCCCCATCCCAATCTCAGCATCACTACCACTCTTATGGACACATGTGCCCATGCTCCAAGTTCATGCAGAAATTAATGTCACTTATGTAACCTTAACACAGAGCTAATGGATGTCATTTGAATTCTGATTCTAATATATTTTTGTTTTAATTACATAAGTAACCTACAATGCCTTATTTAAGCATTGTTACCTCTTTAATATTTTAAATTACTGCATACTGTCTTATCAACAAAGCAAGCACACAAAATAATGAGAGAGTACTAAGATTGTTCAGTACACAACACACACTCATATCCTCTATTTAAAACTGAATTATTTTTTCATTGCTTGACAGCCCTACTTGGCCTAGGTCTCCTCATTGTTGAGGTCTCAAGATCATACTCAGACACACCAAACTCAGCATGAGTCATCTGGACAAGTAATAAACCTGGCACAGAGACCTCTAATTTGACAACACACAACACTCACAAGAAACAGACAACCATGTCCCGGTGAAATTTGAACCCACAATCCCAGCAAGCACGCAGCTGCACACCCACCACCTTAGACTGTGCAGCCACTGGGATCAGATGACAGGCCTGGAGAGGCCCTTAGGGCTCCAGGAGGTTGAGGCTCCCAGAATTCCTAGACAGTCAGCACACAAAAGCAGTCAAGTTTGTAAGCCCTACGCACCAGTCGCCTTTACCCCCAGAAGATATCTCTGGTATTTATTCCTATTAAAGGCTGAGTCAACCCCAGTGCAGCCAGAAGGATTAAGTCAACGAAAAATCCCAACAATCCCATCGGGAATCGAAACCACAACCTTCCTGCTTGTGGCACAGTGTTTAAACCTGAACTGGGCAGTTCAAATCAATCCCAAGAAGCACGATAACAGTTCCAGATTTGATGTGGGTACATTTAATACACAACAGTACTTGTTTTCATTATAGTTCTTAATTTTTTATTTGTCAGAACTACAAGTTGTATCTATACCTGGTATGATTTTTGTTGGCATAACTTGTGGTTTACATTTGGTTTCAATTTGTTGAGGTACCTGGCTCAAATCTGCCATTACAAATCACTCTAATTAATTCTTCACACTTGCTTCTCTATGAACAGCAGAAGACAATTAGCTAACACCACTCTCCTATCGGTACTGTGCTCAAGCACCACTGTGATGAATAAGGTAACACAGTTCACCCAACATGTGAAAATATGGGTATATGTATCTATCCCTCAGTGGATGCAAGTACCATGAACGGCTCCGCAGGATGGCTCTGGTACCTCATGGAATATCATACAGACCATATGCCAGGACGTAAAGAACCATCAACAGCAACGTGGCATCTTTAACCAAATTATACCACATGAAAAGAAGGCTTAGTATTTCTTATTCAATCATTCATTCACTCATACATACTAATTTACTGAAAAGCAATTCCCCAGAGGTCACATAGTGAAGTTCTGAGGTTATGTATCACAAATTTTTCATGCTTGAACTGTCAATTAACCTTTCAAAGTATCATGGCTCATCCTTTCACAATTGTACACTCACTTGTGGTACTGCTCTAAAACACAGCATTTTTTCTCAGTCATTTGCACAACACACATAAACATACTGGGAAATCAGAGACTTATTTGTTTAGTAATCAAGCATGTAAAAGAATTAAAATACCTGCATCTTCAGAGTTGAAGAAAGCCAAGTTTGAAAAACAGCAGGTTATACATAATCTGCCAACCACTTTTAAATTTCACACCTTCATTAGCCGATAAATATTAAGTAACACAAAGCATAAAGGAAGTAGAAATCTGAAACCAAAGAAGATGACAAGAAAAAAAAAACTGTCTAGATGTTTTTACTTATTCTACTGTAACTTTGTGCTTGGGCTAGCGAATTTGGCAGGTTCTGTGTAACTTGCCATTTCCTGAATGCACTTCCTCCAACCCTGAGGACAGAGGCAGTATATCCTTCTGGAATAGTGGAACCCAACCACCAGACTAAAAAAGGGTGTCACAACTCAGAACCTCAATACAACAAGAAAAATTGGTGAAATTCAAGATGAAGCAGTACAAACAGATGTCATACATAAACAACAATACAATTCCTTTGAAAATGTCAACTTTAAAGATAACCAACATATGCCCAACACAGAGATCAATGATACTGTCGAGAGGCCAATGGGGGGGGGAAGATGTGCAAAAGATATTGACAAACGAGTGAAAACATACAGAGTGTTGCACTAATCTCTGTCCTCAGCACAGCGTGTCAGGCCAGCTTTATCACATGTGAAGCCAGCATCTGCTGGGAATTTACCGTCCATTTTTACCCCGCAGTTCAACTTCCCTTACTTCACAGAAGAGTGTCAAGCATAAGCCTCCCACTTTCAGGCAGGCCTCACACATTCCAAAAATATTTCTTAACATACAACAAGCTCTTGGCTTGCAATACTGATGGCTACCCTCCAAATAATGCCATTCAGCTCTTCCAAAGAATGTGGATTGTTCCACACTTTCTCTTCTTTTGTTAGTTCCCTGAATAATGGAACAATTAATTTAAAACAATCGGCACTTCATTCTTATAAAAACATGGGCCATATGATTTTGTGCACATCAAATGCACTTTAAGGGGATGCAAAGGAAACTTCGCAAACTGTATGGGGCTTTTCCCAACACCAGTATCTGTTATTTTGTCTGTTTATGTCCCCACACAATGTAAAAAAACATGCATAATCCAAACAAATACAAGTTTTCATAATTTATTTTTGTCCAGCACTGAACCAATAATTCAATGTTTTTCCCCCCCCCTACTGTATACTGCTCTTTCACATGGCATTACTGATGTTGGATACTTTTCATACTTTCACTAACCCTTTGTCCATGACACCTGTGTACTTTGCACATGTATTTCAAATTACATATTTCTATGAACAACAGAAAAAATAAGTGTCCCTATTACAAAGCAGAGTGAATAAGACACTGCAACACTTAGTCAAGTTTCCTTGTATAACCAAGCTCGCATTTCCCTATGCTCATAACAAAGATTAGTGAGACAGTCTGTATAAGAGGAGCGGTTATGGGAGGTCAGTGAACGATACGTCATACGGTTACCCACACAGGAACAATGACATATTCTTCCTGAATTAGGTGTCATAAAAGAGAATGATAGAAACAAAAGTATGTCATTATGCTTGCAAAACCAAAATTATGATTAACTTACTCTAGAACACTTTTCAACATAAACTGTATGTGCGTGACAGGTAAAATTTTCCCATCGCATACAGCACAAGCCTGGAGTCCCCTTAAATTACTTATGCACCAGAACTTAATGAATAATTTGTACCTCACAGCTGATTTCGGTATAGAGCCATATACCAGGACACTAAGGCCCCTGTACAACCCAAACACACCATGTCGCTGAACAGTTTTCTTGACACAATCCAAGATGCCCGTGTACTGCTTCGCAGCCGTGCCAGCTTTCTCATCTAGCTGTAGTTGCGTCTTCACATATTCTGTTGGATATGTAATACATATCTCAATGCCTCCCGTAATTCCACCTGTCAAAGGAATTACAAAATATTTAATACGGTAGAATGAACAAGTGCAGGCAACATAAGATTGGTGTAAGTAACAAAAATTTCACATTTGTAGCACTGTCCTGGGTTGCATACTGTTACCACTAATATTAAAACATTAATGAAAGCCAGTACACTCATGAACCACACCAAAACATGCTAGTACAGCCAACTCCAAAACAGTGTATATATATAAACTACTTCCATGCTGTAAGTATTGTTAAGTTTCTAGCTAAAGAAATGTAACAATCAATTGTGTGTGTACAGATTGGGATACAACTTTACCATAACGAAGGCAATGCAGATATACTGACTATCTGTAAAAAGTAACTTAAAAGAACTAACCAATCAACTAATCCAACAGAGCAGAAACCTTATTCAGAAGCTGAAATTCATAACCTCTATAGACCCAAAAGTTCATTACTTTGTTCACAAGAGCCCTTCCACATCAAAACCCAGTGCAAAATTTTGTGCTGGTTTCTACATTGCGGGCTTAGGAACATGCCTGATATTCATGCTGGACAACTACTGCTTCTCTCTTGACTGTGTCTTATTAATATTTGTCTCGTCCAGCCACAATCTGGATATGCCATGCCCTGATGATAAAGACTCACTTAACTTGGACTTTACAAGGTACCAAAGTAACACCACCCAAAAACAGGAAATGAAACAACACAACAAACCTAACCACGAAGAAGCATAAGTAAATGATAAAAAATCATCTGATAACTTCCATGCAACGTTGGTAGTCCTGAGTACTGGGATTAAGGGAGGAAGCCAAGTAACCAGAATTATGTGGGAAAAATGAAAGACCCAATGTATAAAAATTTTCATACTATTCATTACATTTCAAACAGCTTGTATACTGAAGGTTCCTAAAGTAATATGATACAATCACTTGATTGCTCTCAGACTGAACAAAATGGCAGGGGAAAGTTTACTTTTCTTTGCAGATAATACTAGATTCGTATAATTTCCAACAGGTAGTCACTGACTACATGCAAATAGTCATAAAAAGTTAACTTACTGCTCTATTGCCAACACATCAACCTTCATTATGTTTCATGACAATATGAAGACTGTTACAATGTCTACAATGGGATAATCTGCATATCAGATCTCCCCTAAAAATATTACATTTTGGACACAGGCATTGTTGCATTCTGCAAACACTTCTTTAACATTACCACCAACACCCTCAAGAATCTGACCCATTAGCCAATGTCCTTTAACATCTCGCTCATCTATTCAGTACTACTTTAGTTGTTTATTTACAGTTTACTGACTAATGTGGTTGGTACCTCAGACCATACAGGATCGAACTGCACAACAATGAATGAACACATAGTAAAAAATGTGGAAGGAAAGAGTTATGGCCAAATTTTAGGCATTATCCTGGCTTTTGTTGGGCAGAAAGAAAAAATTACACAAAATAAGTCACAATAAAGAACCCAACCTGAATATGGAAGCAGAAATTCATGTGAAACAATGGTAACCATCTACTATACCACGAAGTGACTTTTCTTCAAAGTCACTACCATGACAACCTCAGTTCTGAAATGGATAGTCAGTATCCTGGCCAAGGTTCACACCAGGAGTCCCATGAATGCAAGTCAAAAGTAACACTGCTTGCACAGACATTTTTGGTATCCCTTCATTGAACTTTTGACATCTCTCTTCCCTTGGTGTCTGGAATTCTAAATTCTATTTGGGATATCTGCCAGTCTTTCAAAATATTTCCCATCAATCACCTCCATATTCTAAAATTCTATTTGTAATGTCTACAATCTACTTTCCTTAAATCTGTTGCTCCATATATGATCTCTAAGTATGGCTCCTGTTTCTTTTCAACACTAAAGGACACAAAGAAAAAGAGGAGAAGGAGGAAGGGGGAGGAGATCAAGATGTAGGTAGGGTAAAGAGGAGGGATGGGGAAGAGTGCAGATGGAAGGCACTTAGCAATGGCAGGACAAAAAGGAGGAAACATAGATCAAAGAGGTGCAGAAGGGGGAATATTAAATGGAAGAGTGAGGAAGGGGAGTGGGAGCCACAATATTTCTCCTACCGATTTCTGTTACTTTCCTATCCTCTGTTGGACACGTACATTTGTATGAAAGTGTATATGAAAATCCTTCATGGGTCTTTTTTTTTTAAGTTTCTCTCTGAAAATTATAATATTGTGCAAGTTTATAAAACCCACAAGCTTTGTTGAATTACAGCTTGTAACACAACCTTGGATATTCAGTCTATAAATGACACATGAATCATAATTATTGTCTCCTCATAAAACCTTCTGCACTGTGAATCAAATTTATGTAGCAGCAACACACTGACATTTCAACTTCAGTATACCACATGACTGTATAAATACCCAGAATGCAGCAGTGGTAACAAAGTAAATATACTGCATGGTACACATACACAGGCTGAGACTATACTTTCCAAAGTAAATGTACCATCTTGTACACAGACATTGAACTAAGCTGTGCATGAATGACAAATAAATGTTTTCAATAAATTACTTGGCATATCAATTTTCTAACAAAGATAAAATATGATGGCCATTTCCATATAAACTGCTTAACTGGTAGGGAATTATTAACAGCATAATTGTGTGTGTGGCAGATATACTGTAGTATATTTTGTTCTTTGGGTCTGTTTCTTTAACCATATTGCATTTTTTGGTATTCTACGAATATTACGTATTGTACCCTAACTTGCACATGTTGCTTACTGGGATCTATCACATGCATCCATCCATCCTTCCATCCAACCACTATGTGACCTCATGCATTCTCACTGCAAGGAGACCCATGGTCACCATTAAAGTGAATGATGAGTGGACCTTAGAACTGTGACAATGATTGGAAATGCAAAATTTAAAAACTATCTGATAGGAATCAAAACCCTGCAATCTAATTAAGTAAAAAATGGAAGCACAGCCACTGAATAAAGGTGGCTTATATTAAATATATTTGAAATACTGCTGACACATAATGGTGACCAATGAGACATCATATTTGGTAAAGCCAGTCCCAAGGTCGTCATTATTACAGGCTTCTCCTCATCTCTTCCTTGCAACTGCTGACACAGATTCCGACCGGACCTTCTTTCCACACAAATTTCCAACCTCTCTACTTTAACATTTTTAGTTTGCATGTCTATATCAAAAGTACAATATTCAACAGCCATCAACTTTGCGGCAATCGCTTCCCTCTTGGCAATCAAACCTTAACTGCTTTGCAATTACGATAATATTTACCGGCTACTATTCCTTTAAGTCCCACGGAGCTTCCACCTACTGCTGCAGCGGCGCCCGTCTTTTCCATCCACGGTCGAGGAAAAGGGTTCCTAAAACCCATCTTTCTTGAATCCATTATATTCGTTGTATTACCACAGCCAGTTACACTTTATACTGAGGTGTCTTACGTCTAACTTCCATGTGGACTTAATAATGCCGATATATTCAATTAACAGCCATCAAACACACAACTTTCTCAAGCCCTCACCAACTACACCTTGTCACCACACCACGACTACAAAATTCAACCATCGCGAGCATGGGTCGCGACGACCACTGACCACCACAGACTACACATTATACCGACCGGCCACAGAAGATAAATCCCACAGATAATCTACACCGATATGTTTTCTGTACGCAGCGGATCAGATTCGAAAATATCGCGGTCATTTAGAACAATCACAGATCACCTTTCGTAGTACTATGCGACGTCAGTCGTTGCATAAAACACACATGGAGGTTAGTTCTGTTCTACCCAATCATTAACACATTAGTTAACCACTTGACATAAGATTAAAATACCCCTTTGAGAAATTTTTAAACGTGCTTCTCTACAACCAGTTGCTACGTTAATGCAATTTACACATAAATCTAATCACGGGACCGGCGCGAGAGGCGGTTCGGACCCCAGTGAAAATTATTTTTCGGTAACCCCAGCACGGGCGGACCGGGTAAAAATCTTTACACTAAATAGGGAAGACTGTCCGTTGCAGAGTGACTTGGGGTTGGTCTGATATTGTTAATTTGTGCAGTCGACAAATAATGAAACTGCGGAGAAAGATGAAAGCAAATGCAACATAATCGGGCCGTGGTACTTTGTACCGGCTTCCTCCTCCCTCTTCGGCACTGTCTTATCATGTATTTGTTAAAAAAAAAAAATAATTGAAATAATTATGGAATAACATAACTCACTTGTCTTTTTTCCTTATAACAGCATTACTATTGACAAAAATATTTAAACTACACAGAGTAAAGGTTATAACTATGGTTTCATATATTTTGGGTACCTGTCATGTGCGATGACACCAAATGTGAAATGTAATATTGAAATGGTCATGTCCAAGATTACACTTCCTGTCGACTCCTTTATGATATTAGCTCATGAAGACTAACAATTCTGCTTTCCAAAAATGAACATAGTGTATGGATACACATATTGCAGAATCTAGTTTCTTTTCCTAGAATTGGAGCATGGACACAACAAAAAACATTAACTCCACTAGAAATTGGGAAGAGGGGTGGAGGCAGAGAGGTGAGGAGGAGGGCAGTATAGATAAAATGTACACGTATATTAACAGAGTTTTATATCCCATTTCATATGGTGTGAAATTTGGTCTCCCACTGCCCACAGAAGATTCAAGGTTTTTAAAAATTGGATGGCAAAGTAATAAGAGAAAGGTAGAAAATGCAAAACATTTAGTTTCATAATTTTGATTCTTCATAAAACACTGATGATGATCAAATTCAGGAGAATAAAGTGACTATGATAAACTTAACAGCCATGGGGCAGCTGAGAAATGCAAATAAATATTTTAAAAGTGAGCAACCTAATCATACATGAGTGTAGGAGTAACATGGACATTAATAGAATAGTATGTAAGGACACGCATACAAGTAACAATATGAGACCAGATGTGAGCTCCTTAGAGCATAATAATGACTCTGCAGAATCCATAAGAGACATGGAATTCCCTTGACCAGGTTGGTGGCTACTAGTTTCTCAATAATGTCCCTGTACCATAGACTGAGTTACTTAGTTTTGTCTCCCTCTTTAGCAACCACCAGAACAATGCTCAAGAGATTCCAAATGGTGGTAAGAGCTTTACACAACAATGAAGCAATTAAATAGGTCCAATAAATAAATTCCTCACAGAAAAAATGTGCACAGTTTTGTGGGTTTTTTCTTGATATCTGATTAAACTTTTCTGGACACCACTAAGACAGCAATGGCAACAACAAGTCAAGGACACTTCCTGTAAATGTTTGGTCACCCCTAAATGAACCTATGATGCAGTGAGCTAAATCAGGTACATACATACAGATATCATTTCGTAGGTCCATAATTCTGTCATACAACAGTCGGACATGAAACTTGTCAGAGAAAAACACTACGCACAAACAAAAACAATGAAGACAATACAATAAAATCAACAAATATCAAAACTACAGTCTCCAATACAATATTGTGCAAAGCATAATAACAAAGTAATACAATATAAATTGCAACAGAAATAATTTATAAAATTAATTGTCTCTGCTAACCTCCAAAAATTCTTTGACAGAGTGGAACAAGTTGTTTAAGATTATATCATTTTTAGATTGTTTCCTATCATTCTTAAGGTTTAAAATGTTGCTGGGAAGACTATTATATATTTAACACCAGAGTAATTACTTTGAACAGTTGTGATGTTTGCAATTGGAATGAAAGTTGATTTTACATCTTGTCTTTAGTCCATGTTTTCTAAACCTGT
>Ga0123352_10014329_pt1 | contig 12622 bp, 12 predicted proteins | sample TergutLab28metaG_FD_89700 | JGI IMG/M metagenome (GOLD analysis project Ga0123352, IMG submission 89700) | Labiotermes labralis P1 segment gut microbial communities from Petit-Saut dam, French Guiana - Lab288 P1 | ecosystem: Host-associated > Arthropoda: Insects > Digestive system > Gut ... | reverse complement strand
TGTGTTTTGTCATGAGTGGACACTGCAGCTGTGTTTTGTCATGAGTGGACACTGCAGCTGTGTTTTGTCATGAGTGGACACTGCAGCTGTGTTTTGTCATGAGTGGACACTGCACCTGTGTTTTGTCATGAGTGGACACTGCCTGTTTAGTCTTGACACTGGCACATTGGTACTTTTGTCTTCAATCAACCAACACTCAATGCACTATCTTTCATTCCCCAGGTCCCGCTGTTTGACTAACACCCCGACGCCTTTCAGCACTTGCCAGTGCCATGCCAACTGTTGACGGGTAATAGTATTAGTCACACAGCATGAACTGGTGTGTGAAAGATAGCTCATTAAAAGTTGGTTTAAAAAAGACAAAATAAGTACGAACATAATGCGTGGTATGTAAATTATTAAGATAGGCCTATATGGTTTGGCCATCAATCTGTACCCATTATATAGACATGGAGAAAAAAAGTTTTACTTGCTCTTCTCCAATATGGCACCACCTTCATCCACAATCAACATCAGTAATACTTTGTTGCTGTCACCTGCCCACACACAACAGTGGAAGGCACTGAAATACTGTTACATTGTTTATAGTATCACCATTATATCACATCGTGTTATGCAACTAGGATAACATGCGAAGAATTCAGTGCTGTGGAGGTGGTTCAGAGGAAACAGACATTGGCTACTGCATCACAGCAAAGTTATTTGGAGACAGAGGTACAATTCTAGCATCACTTGGAAGGACCAATAACACAACAGTAATGTAGGTCATGATACCTGGCCCTTGTGCAAATTCTGAACTTGGGACTTCCCCAATACAAATGAGCACAACCACTTTCACTATGATGCAACATCTTTCATAGAGATTAACAGAAGAGAGTAGCATAGATTTCCAATTACCCTTACTATAACATACGTACCTTTTCGTTTTGCATTCAGTTTCTTCTCTATATCATCAGGCGATGTGCCCAAACGATCTGCTAGAGTTTTTTCATTTCCAACCATCATACTGAACTCATCTTTATCCTCAATGAGGCCCTTTTCTTTCCTCGCCTTCAAACAAGAGACATTAAAATAGTTAAATGGTTATTCTAATGCCAAACAATATGTCAAATATGCAAAATGTTTTTATTTGTAAAGATGCTAAAATTTCTCTTTGTTCAAAATTCTAAACAAAGATACGGACAGAATGTATAAATAAACATCCTCAGTGTAGTAACAGATATTACACTTCTATTTCACTAATATATTTTACAATATATTCCCTAACATGAAGGAACAGGCACACCATGCAGGTTTTCCTGCACTGGCAAATTTCTTTCTTTCCCATATCCTGGCAATGGTACTATAACCAAACACTTGATTTTTGCTGAGCAAGACAGAAATTTTCTATGTGGATTTTCCCCATATCCAAGAAATGACAGTAGTTGGGTGTTCCCCAAGCGATCGGATTTCATGAAGTGGATTCCCCATGTCCTAGCAGTTTCTGTGAAGCAATGGGCTTCCCTGAAGGTTCCCCCCTCCTCCCACAACAGTTCACAGTTCTTCCTCAGCATTTACCAATCATACTACCTGACCTGAACTGGCACATTTCCTGCACCCAAACAGAGGCACTACATTCCTCTGACATATCAGACATCATTCATCCAGCTAAACACTGACACATTGAACAAAACCTGAATCCCCAAATAAATGTGTACTAAAGTAAACATCACCTGAAAAGAAACTGAAGTTTCTTATATCACACTTCGCTGTCACAGTATAACTGAGCTACTGCAAAACTCTGTGCAAGATATTGAACTAGACCTAAGAACAAAATGTCAACAATGCACACATTACTTACTCTCTTTCCTTTGTTTTCTTTTGACAATGTTTCTTTTTCAAATTTCTCCTTAAGTTTCAGGTCAATTTTTGGAACGATACGACGTCCTGCTGGCGATGGCTTTGTTTCTGCTGTGTGCATCATATCCTTCTTCCTTGGTCCACCAATTTTTTTACCCAATTTTACCACCTTCCCTGATCCACCAATCAAAGCATCTTCTTTCTCCTGTGTTTCCAGCTTGTCTAACTGTAATAAAGAATTTTTGTACAGTGTAAAACAACCATGATTCTTCAGTATCGAATACATATGGAACAAAAATGATTTTGAAAACACAGCTCCTTGTTGTCTGTATAAACAGCATACAGATACATTTTGGCAAGTCAATATAGCCCCATTTGCCTCTTTTTGCCTTATGGACTGTTCTTGAGAAGCAGAATAACTCTGGTGCTGCAAACAGCTATGTGGTATAATCAGGAAGTAGGTTCGTCAACTGCTGTAAGGTACTACAATCCAACCTCCCAGAGGCTGTTTTGCCAGTGCTAATCTTTCATCTATTACTAAACAGATGGCAGTGGTAACTTCCTTATATTTGATGGTGTCTTGCAATGTCTTTGGTTTGTTGTAATGGGTGAGGAGTGGGGTACATGTGTAGAACCGGCAGCAGAATGAATGCTTCTTGTATTAATCTGATACCAAACACCACAACTATGTGCACCACCATCACAACCATCAACCCCGTACCAGTATTTTTTATGGGCACAAATACTCCCACGTACAGTTAGTACATGTGATAAGTATCGGCTGCCAATTGCCATCAGTTTGTAAATCACATTAACATCATCTACTGATCTGACTGCCTGCACACACAGTACAATAGTGGCAGAAAGTGACAACAGATTATAACAATATAAGGAGCCTGTAACCGCAACATGACAGACTCCCACATGCAGCCACTGTAATGTCTTCTCACAACAAACCTCCTGAAGGAATGTGTCCAGATTCTCCTTCCACAGGGTAGCAGGAGTTTTGCCCTGCAGTGTCTTCAATTCAGCAAGTTTATCGTCACGTTTCTCCAGCAGTTCATCCTTTTTCTCTTTGGTCAATGTCCACATTGTCATCCCAAGCAGATAGTCATACTGCCCTCCTACATCATTATCTTCATCCAACTGCGAGCTGTCCGAATCTTCGTTCTCCACCAGCTCTGTCTGATCACCACAGTACAACAGCATGTGTCAGCTACTACATTCATAAACTCAATATTCTTATCACATAAGGAAACATCTGCAAGCAAGGCAGCTTCAGAATGTGTAATAAGAATATTCAATACATAAAATAAAAAGACAAATACACACAAAGGCATCAATGAGGAGCAGCAAACACATCAACAACTCAACATGACACAAAATGCATGTACGGCAAAACACTTCTGGCACGTTCATGTAGTAACCAGTGAACTCAAGTAACCATGGTAACCACAGGAACATTAGTAACCAGGGCAACTAGACAATCAATGGCAACAACAGCAACCATGGCTACTATGGTAACATTATTAAGCTAACTACCCATAATGTAGGTAGGTCTTCAAGTAAACCACCTGTTATTTTTATCAAATTTTATCCAAAACTGACTCTTCTAGACAATTTTCAGTAAAAAAAATCCCGAATATATGTTGTGTAAATCCAAACCGTGGGAACCAAGTTGTTCAACATGGATGAACAGCACAACAAAGCTAATATTTGCTTTTTATAAACATTTTACAAAAAGATCCTGACTATGCAACAGAACAAGAATGTGTACAACATGGCACAATAACCATCTATTGTATACAGCTTGTTACAAGCAATGTGCTGGAAGTGGACATAATCTCACTGACTACAGGTAATCAAATCTCAAACTGCATAGGTTTCATATGAATGTGAAGGATATTTTTTACCTTTGCTCATTTAGCAGATTTTCAATCTAACAAAATACATTTCAAGCTCCAGTGTCAATGCTGCTGCACTTCACTCTGCATATAAGACAATCTCCTCCCACACCCTTCAATGTTCAATTTTCAACAAAATATCCATGCAAAACACATTCAATTTTAGGCACAATTATAAGATGACCTCCCATTTTTCAGACAACAAATCAGGAAAGCCTTACAATCTTACATTCAGACAAACAGAACAGTAAAAGTCACTGCAACATGGCACACCCACATTGCAGTGTTTCTGCATGTGACACAGCTACAGTATACCTGATACTCTACATTTTTGTGTTCCACCTCCTAACAGATGGGGGACCGCAGTAGCACAGTGGTTAAGGTGCTGTCCTACAAATCGGAAGGTCGCTGGTTCGATCCCAGCTGGTGTCAGTGGATTTTTCATTGACATAAAATCCTTCAGATCGCACTATGGCCCTGGGGTTGACTCAGCCTCTAACAGAAATGAGTACCAGAAGCATTTCCTGGGGGTAAAGGCAGCCGGTGCATAAGGCTGACAACCTACCACCATCCTGTGCCATTGTCACGAAATCTGGGAGCCTTAACTTCCTGGAACCCTCTGGGCCTGTCCAGGCCTGTAACAGGACTGCTTTACCTTAACCTCCTAACTTACACTACTTCCATGCACTGCTTTATCTTTTGACACCAATTTCCTTACTGAATCTTACCATTCCACTTTCCTTAGAAAGATGAAACAAAACAAAAAACAAAGAACTGTATTAATAAAGATAATGTTTTCCCCTACAAATATACAAATAAGCCAGGACAGTGACTAGGCCACAAGCCACACCATCAAGCATTCATGGTTCAATTCCTGGCACAAGAAGTTGAATCTTCTATTCTTCAAAGCATCAGACCAACTGTGGTGCCCACCCAGCTTACTTCTACAGGCAGGAGGCGTGCTTTCCCTTAGGGTAAAACTGCCAGGGCAGACAGCTGACTGCTCCCTGCCATCTAGTGGTGATGATCAGAATAAGCAGGGCTATACCACCACTCCACTATACGCCTTCACATCATGAAGTTTGCAACTTTACATTTACTTTACAATTGAACTACCAACACCAAGTTACTGTCTTAATGACAATCACTTCCTTAGCACACCACAGGTGCAGATATGTTCAGTGTTCAATTAATCACTGTGCACAGTACACATAACTATTCTGACCACTGTATACAACATTAAGACATCTATTCGACACACACGATATGGGCGACAGCAATAGTGCAAGTTACATTTGTTAATCACTACCAAACAAATTCACAAAAAGAGATGAAAAATGAGTGGCTCCAAATATCTGAGATTGTGCTGGGGGGGGGAAAGAAAAAAAAACCATAACCTGGCGTAGTCACTGCACTGACTATAATACCATGACTCCAAAAGTGATACACAGTTTCATTATGTCACTTAGTTTAAAAAAAACCCTGCAAAAACAATTCCTTTAGCCAGAATATTCACAAAAATTTGACTTTCCTATGAAAGCTTTCATGCAATGAGTGACCAATTTCAAGCACTCTGCCCAGAATCCAACAAAACCTGCAAACACTTACCAGAGCCTCATCTCTGTTCTGTCTGATTTTCCATGCTTTCACTGGATCGGGATCATAACCCTTTTTCTTCAACTCATCAATCATTACCTTCTTCTTCTTATTCTCAATAACAAGTACACCATCACACTTCTCAATAATAAACCTGAATTTCCAAAAAACAAACAAACATTGAACTCCAAATTCTCAAGTATTTTGCAAATACAATTACAGTAAAACATCTCCCAAGCATTCCTGTGTGTGTCATTTTCTTGCAAGTACCATTCATATCTGCTGGTGATGACAAATCACCAATATAAACAATGTATATGTTATCAGAAGTAACTGTACCACTGTTTGCAGGCAAAAATTTCCTGTTCAATACTATGCAAGTAAACAAGTGTTAAAAGACCACAGCCATTTTCATAACATTCTTATGGATACCCAATGACACCATCGGTGTGCAAGGTACAACCATTCTGTCTGTGGTCTTCCAAGCTACTCATCCGCAAGATACGCCACTTCCAAGAAATGAACGTGGTGCACTACACACCAAACTGCACAAGCATGTTACAGCCTATTAATCTGAACATCATACAATGTTTCAAGATAAACAGGCAAAAATACTAGTATTAAAAGCTGTGTTGTGGAGGGACTTGCTGAAAGATGGTGGGACAATTCATGTTTTTCAAGCGATATATTCCACAGCAGTGGTTTGGCAACATGCCACACTGCTTACAGTTCTGAATGGCTTTCATCATTGCAGACATGGGCATGAATTTCACACAAAAGCTGACCAAGACAAGGATGTGAGTACTGAAGAGAAGAAAAATGCTTTCTGTGAGGACAGGATTTGGCTAGACAGTGCTGGTGTCGTGCCTGTGTTGTGTGGTTATGATGAGGGTGGTGGCAACAGTGGCAAGGGGAAATGGGAAACAAACATGACCCTGTAACTGCATCGAGTTTTACTGATGTGCGCGCTTCTTACAAAATTGTTACAACATTCTTTAATGTATACTGCATTGGTGAGCACGATGAGCACAATATTAGTAACTTGGAATTGTTACTGGTCAGGTCCAGGCTCCAAAGTTCAAAATAATGGAATTAAAATCAGTGATCATGAAAAGTTGGAATCCTGAACAAGACTACAGTGCTCTATGAAGACTATACAACTCACACATGTGCTGTATTTACCTTGCTTGATTGCTAAGTTTTCGTGACTCAGCCTGCAGCATTCCTTCAAGGTAGTCCTTCCTTTTTACATAGTACGTAAGACGGACTTTGAAGAACTCTTTCAGGATTGGTTCAACAGATTCAAATTTCCGCATACAGCAATTCTCATCAAAGACACACTGAAAACACACACCAATACACAAGACGTGTTTGATAAGTACAGTTCTCTACATTACAAACACAAGTCACTACAATGTTATATGCAGCTCATTTACTCCACTTAAGCACAATTTCAACACAGTCTCCATACACACTGATGCAGATGTCCAATCTGGCAAAAGTTTAAAAGTTCTGTCAAGGTAGAAACTGGGTACTTGAACTCTCAACCAGTCAAAAACTGCCACTCCCATTCCTCATTATTGTGCAATTAGCACCTTCCACGTGTTATTTTGTTGGAACAAACAGATAATCTGTGGCAAGGTGTAGTCCTAATCATTCAGCACAGCAACACACACAGCACACACCAGACATATGAAGCCTCTCATTCATTTAGTTCTCTTTCATATGATTAGACGGTGTACTGGTGATAATTTAGTTGTAAATTTAGATAAAACAAATATAATGAAATTCAAAACAAAGAATTCAGCACATTCTACATTATATGTTGGTTACAAAGAAAAGCTTTATACAGGAGACAGTAAATACAAAATTTCTTGATTTACAAATTGATAACCAAATAAATTGGAAGAACCACATTAAACAAATATCTCCCAAGTGGTGCATGTTATGCTGCTAGGTTGACAGTTCATATCAGTAACATTAACACTATCCAATCAATTTACTATGCATACTCTCCTTCTATCATAAAATATCGAACAATCTTTTGGAGTAACTCATCCAATGGTGGGAAGATTTCTTTAGAAGAGAAAATCGCCAGAATTACGGCCGGTGCACAACCCGGAACCTCCTGCAGCAGTCTATTTAAACAATTACTAATTCCACCTGTTGCATGCCAGCATATACTTTCATTAATGAGTTTTTATCATCAATAATCAGGAAATTTTTCAAAGAAATTCACCTATACAGAATATAAATACAAAGAATAAGCATCATCTTCATAGACCTAATTCCAACCTATCTGGTTTTCAAGAAAGTACACTCTAGGCTGGCATAAAAATTTTCAACAGTTTTCCACCCTGTCTGACAGTCCTCAAGAATCACAAGGCCAAATTTAAAGAAGCCTTAAGAAAATACTTAAATACACACTCCATTTACCATGTAGCTGAATTCCTTGTGAAAAAATGATTCATAATACTGTTTTTGTAAAATGTTTGCAGTATTTTATACTGTAAACATTGTGTATATTTGTGTATTTATGACTCGTTCCATATTCTACTGTCTTTGTGACACATTGATGGATACATGGACCATATGCATATATGTACGTTGCACTGGGCACTTCTGGACCATCCACCCTATGGTCTGGACCACTCACACCACCCTTTATAATATTACCCTTCAATTTACATCTGTGTTTCACATCTCTCCTCTGCTTTCCAGGATTTGTGAACAGAATCCTACACACATTTAAGTCCTGCAAGTGCAAAATGCTCTACCCATTCCACTCTCAGTCACTTGATGGCCTAACAACTTCTGGTGAAGTTCATTATCATGCAATTTTCTCCACCCTTCTGTCACTTCATCCCCCTTTGGTTCACACATTCTCATCAGTACCCTGTTCTCAATAAAGCTCAATAGCTCAATGTGTGGATGAGTCAAATAATAACGTTAAACATCTGAAGAAAACTGACCCCTACTGTGCACAGCTGAAGGGACAGACAGTCATCAGCACCGGTAGAGCAGATAAACCATGACAATGCTATACTGAAGCCATATGAATTACATTAGCTAGCAAAATGTTTAGGTTTCCCTTTTACTCACCTACATATACTAACCCAACAGAACCTACTTTAACCTTTTGGTGCCGGAATTATTTTTTTAATTTTAGCACACCCTGTATACAAAATGTGAATAATACAGGAACCAAATACATTAGAATTATGAAACAAACTGTATTTTGAAAAGAAAAAAATGGAGAGTATATAGCAGGTTTAAAATATTCAGTATCCATATTTGTTGAATAAATATATAAAATGCAACTTTAGAGGTTAGCGGTGCGGTACGACCACTGTAGTTGACATTAGGCGTCAAAAGGTTAATACAGCAAGGTTTAAATAAGCCTTACAAATCTACAAAGACAAAACAGTTTACTATAACAAAAGTGGAAGGCACATACCATAGACGATAATGATACCGTTGTCTGAAGCTTGAAGAACCTGTGAAGCCCTTCAGCTTCAGCTGTCCGCAGCTTGTCAGGATTCATTGTCACGACAAATCGCACTGTTGTGTCAGTGTTGTACTCCTTGTAGTCCCTGCGAGGAATATGCATAACTGAAGGGTACGAACACCACTTGTATCAGAGCATATGAGAATATAACACTGTTAGTGCAGCCTGCAGGAGGGGATGACAGAAGTGCTGTCAGTCATTAATGAATGAATGAGTATGGAGCATTGGTGGAATGATTCTGACAGGGTGAAACAGAATGTACTCTTTAAAGAAAGTGAAAGTCTAGACAATGACAGCAGCAGCAGCAGCACTGCCATTTTCCTCAGTACATATTTGCAAATTTGAGCTTAAAATGTGTGTAAAATATTTTGTCCTTAAATTTTCCATCTTATGGTCCAAAAAATACAACAGAATTTAATGCTAACATACATTATAGAAGGTGGAGTCTTGTCATTTGCTCCATGCAGCATGGGCTCCAGAACAGATTCTTTGTAGGTCTGTGTCCATGTTCCAATGGGCAACTCTGTTATCTCCAGTTTATTGTCACTGATAATAGAAATTTCTCCATAGATAATGTACTTCTTGTCAACAAGCGGTTCAACCACACCAGTGAAGTTCTTCCACCACGGTATCTAGAAAGAAAGTTCATTCAAGCACTCAAACACAATACATTTACCGGAATACAAGACCAACTCCCTTACGAGTCTTCAACCACTAGGAAAATACATACACGTGTTTAACTCCATGTGCTATTTAACACAACCCCTCCATTTTTCAGATTAATTAGGAAAAAATTAATGTGTTCCAGGCCAATGTAATTACTGTACGCAGTGAATGTAAATAATCAGGGTGGCCTCAAAAATTTATTTTACAAAAGCTGAAACGTTACACAAAGTGAAACTTGCACCACTAGAAGCAGAATGTCAGCAAGTGTTTTGATACAGCAGTGAACGTCACGATGTGTTCAGTGTTCTGCACACATCAAAATGATACTCAGCTTCTTGCCACACACTTCCACTACTGTACAGTCAACAGTCTTATGAGCATTCCACATTCTGTCTTTCAAATTTTCTGGTGCTGGCAGTGGCACAAATTCATCTGTGATATAGGCCCATTCACAGTCTTTTACTGCATTGTATCACACCCTCGGCACTCAGGTGGGAACCATAACACTATCAGTCTGTGACCACATCTCACAGTTTCAACCCATAACATATTCTGACAAAGAATATATTAATATACCTTGGGAAAAATGGCTAGATTATGTGAACTGTGTAAACTTCATAGGCCTGGTTCTTTTTGTGTCAACATCCACTGACATTAGCACAGTCATACATCATACACTTCCTCCTATACAATTCAGAGAGATTCATCCCCACCAGTACAGCTGTCACCAAACACACACACACACACACACACAAGTATACCTGTTCACATCCACACACTGCACCTGACAACTCACATCACTGCAACACTCATACTGTCCATGTGATGATGGCAGGCAGCACAGCGCTTGCTGTTCCCAGTCCGGTTCCACACATTTCACTTCAATCTATTCCTGTAAATATTACATTTTTACTCACCATAAATATTTTCCTCTGGCATGCAGACACGGGTCATGTCTAACACACATGTTGTAAGTTAAGCCAGCAAACAGAAAGTGACTAGTGACTGTTATCAGCCACAATAACTTCCTTGTACAAGGCAACACAACAAAGTATGTTTATTCAATAACCCAACTTGGGTGTGGACTTTCTGTGCACAAAATTAAGCCTTCATCATTACCCAGTTTTTATTCTGACAGTATGGAGACCAGCATTCATTCTTATCACTACATCCGCTACACACATCGACACAAGTCTACCATGTACAATTTCTTGTAACATCACATGCGCCACTATTCACGCTTACTTTGTCCAGAATTCCTACTTCAGCAGAACAGGTTGTAGATGAATCATCCAAAAAACTATAAAATATACACCTGCCATTCTCAATGCCTTTAAAATGCGCATGAAATACCTTCTGTTGTTCATCTATCTACAGTTTGTACAGTAAATAAAAACCCCACAGTCAAGCACCAGAAACCTGAAGATCCACATGCAAAAGGCACAGCTTGTGTTCCCACCTAGGATCCTCATTGCCTAGGTTCATATTTAAAACACTACATTTTAGGACCTCCTGTATCCATTTTCAGGAATGGGGCAAGTATCTTAAGAGGTCCACTAGAAACATCAGTCTCCCCTGCTACTGTCTGGCGACAGTTGCCACCACACTACCTACCAACGTTGTCTGCTGCCTGTTGCCATCCACCCGCAGCATTCACTGAGACAGCAAAACCCTGAAATCAACTTGTTCTCATCTGCAGTCACTAGGAACAAATATTAATCATTACCAATGGTTCTAGTTCCTCATTGTTTAGCATCCTCCTCAGATTCTTAACAATCTCTCGTGGGTTGTAGTTTGGAATCTTGGTCATCCATCCTGTACCAATACCATCAGCACCATTCACCAACACCATTGGGATGATTGGAATGTACCAGACTGGTTCTATCTTCTGATTATCATCGTACTGGTATTTTAACAGTGGGTCATCATGTGGATGAAATATGAACCTTGTTAGAGGACTGCAAAGAAGGAAGCAGCTGTCAAACCAAATACAGTACTGACCAGATTACTTGCCAATGTGGCTGTAAGCAGGATGGCACAGCCACTGCTTGGCTCATTATGGAAGAGCCAGGCAGCACTGGGACTCATCCAAAAACATGTGTTCTATTAGCAATAAATTCATAGCTTCTGTCAGCTGTAGTCACTGTGCACCTCCTGTCTCAATGCCAGTGTCTCCACTACAATTGTTATGTGGCCTGCAACTGAACGGGGCTTGAAGGGGTAAGGGATGGTGACTAACTGCTTCAGCCATGTCTTGGACCACTTCAGAATATAGCACTGAATGGAATATGAAGACACAGAAACACAACATGCTTATCACACACACAAACTACCAAGCTTCAGTTACTTCAAACTATGAACTAACATACCTACAAAACAAGCCAACATACACTGATAAGGAGAAGCACCTGTATCATTTAATGCATTACTGACCAGCTGGCTAAGAGACAAACCAGCCCATCAACCAAACAGCCAACTCAAACAGAAGCAGGCTCCTTCTTGGGAGTTGCTCAGCCAGTCAAGAAATACCCCACACTGGAAGGCTCACTGCCATGTCGACAGCCTGACACTTGTACATGTTCTGAGCCACACAAATCAAGTACACACCCACCCATCTCACAAACGTTACAGTCGAAATAATGACTACCCACCTGAGCAACGTGAAGATGTATCTGGGACTCGCTGAATCCTTGCCGCCAGAAAGCCGAGTACCAAACTGGCCAATAGGCTGCAGGAGGTTAATGTTGTTACTACCGACAAAATTCTGCGCCAAGTTGACAATTGTGGACATGAGTGACTGTTCACCGTGATGATAGGATGAGTGTTCAGCAACTGAACCGGCCAACTGGGCCACCTTGATTTCACGTTTGTCATTGCGCTTCAAACAAGTGAAGAGCACCTGCAAGATATTGAACACATCGTCCTGAACATCTGGAGGATCTGTCAGTTTCAATTCCAATTTAAAGCCAAAAAAAAAAAAAAAAAAAAAAAAAAAAAAAAAAAAAAAAAAAATATATAAAAAAAAAAAAAAAAAAAAAAAAAAAAAAAAAAATAAAAAAAAAAAATAAAAAAAAAAAAAATAAAATATAAAATAAAATAAAATAAAATA
>Ga0123352_10014327_pt1 | contig 12623 bp, 7 predicted proteins | sample TergutLab28metaG_FD_89700 | JGI IMG/M metagenome (GOLD analysis project Ga0123352, IMG submission 89700) | Labiotermes labralis P1 segment gut microbial communities from Petit-Saut dam, French Guiana - Lab288 P1 | ecosystem: Host-associated > Arthropoda: Insects > Digestive system > Gut ... | reverse complement strand
TTGGACCGTGCATCATTGTGATAACTGAAGAATAAAAAACCAACTAGATGTCACTTATTATTTTATTGTACTTCTTATAGGCTCTACACTACTCCAGCCTAACCGCACCTAACCTCCAACCTACAGCAAACCAAGAACGAAACGACCAATGTGGTAATCAACATTACAATCACGAGCTTCTGATGATGGGCATAGTAGTGCCCGAAACATGTTGAGCCTATAAGAAGTACAATAAAATAATAAGTGGCATCTGGTTGGGTTTTTTTTTATTCTTCAGTAAATAATGAATTGCACACACGTGGAAACAAGCGGTCGTGGCCTACTCTGAGTTACTATACCGTTATTTTTCCCAATAGTACTACGTAAAACCACGAAAACAATTCAATACAAATGGTATCCTGGCCGATTTGTGAACTAGGCTTCTCAATTAAAAAAGGGCAGAGGCGTTACAGCTTGATGAGTGACGCAAATATTGTTTAAGTTACATTCTCAATGCACTACAAGAAGGACTATGACAGGTAGCAATGCGGGATGGTAGAGGCCAGTTGAATTGTGATGGCACACGCGCAGAAACCATATTTCTTCTTTCGGCGAAACGGAGGAGTCCATTTAAATGGGCGGGGTCGTCAGTTCAGTCGACTACTGGCAGCCGAGGTGTGCGCATCAGCTTTCATTGTTGGTAGTAATGCTGGATACACCATGTTCCGAGGTAGTGTGAAGGGTACTGGCTACACACCCCATTCTCCAGTTTCCCCTTCACTTACCCTCCCGTGCGTCACCGTGTGCCATCACATTTGAACTGGAGTCTACCTGAAATTTGGCTCCAGCTTCGGGAAGAATATATCACCGGTGTGACAAAACATCAGTTTCAAGTTAACGCCTTCATCAATCAACGAGTTGGCAATCCTGGATCACCTGAATCATACTCAAATAAAATACACAAACAAATACTTACACCAGTGTGGAATATACAGTTATGTGTCGCTTAACGACGGGGATACGTTCTGAGAAATGCGTCGTTATGCGATTTCGTCTTTGTGCGAATGTGTACTTACACAAACCTAGATAGTACAGTATAGCCTACTACACACCTAGGCTATACGGTATAGCCTACTGCATCCAGGCTACAAACCTGTACACCATGTTACTCTACTGAATACTGTAGGCAATTGTAACACAGTGAGAAGAATTACTCGTAAAATATTATATTATAATATTATAATCTTATGGTACCACCGTCTTATATGCGGTCCGTCGTTACCAGCAACGTCGTTATGCGGCTCATACCTGTATTTTGATTCGAAACTAATTTGATCTCTAGACTGAGCAGCTCCATAACTTGGATTATTCACCAAATGTTATTAATATGCGACGTCTGATTTCCTCAAGGCACTGACTGTACCGATTCCTGTCTTACACTTTGTGGCGCCGTGTGGTTTGCTAGAAATGGGACAATTCTTGTTTTGAAGAAATGAGCTGCCTTCGTCTTCGGTTTTCAAGAGAACACTCGGAGAGCAGAGGCAGCAGCACATCCATTCAAACGTCAATAAACTTGTAAGTGTCAAGTCTTCATCATTAAAATCATGAGTTCGTGTCTTCACTCTTCAGGGACTTCGCGCTGCGTAGGTTCGTATTTGTGTACCAGGTACCAGCCCAGGGCGCATAACATCCCTTAACACCGAAAAACCTCAAAAACATGGCGGCCTATGTCCGTAACCTCGCAAATCTAAGTTACCTTATCTTTGATCCACGTTAGTTCTAGAGACACCTGCCGAAATAGATCGATTATTATTTATAGCATAAAGTGATCTAAATAGTGAAGAATTAGAAAAGTGTACAATATAACAGATAAGAAAAATAAGCTAAATATGACAACCAAAGTCATATTAGCACTCAATGCGGCTAAAGCAAATACAGGGCTATTCAAAATGATGGTCGGGGTTTTAACAACTTGTCATACAAAATACACTTGAGATAGCAGTATATGTGTTTTTTTATTTACTAGAACAACACTTCAAGCTTTTGTTACATACCTTACAGGTGTTCTACATGTGCAAACTTTGTGATTCTACAAACATCAACACGATAATCGATTATCACCGCTGACACGCTACAAACAGTTTGGGACGAACTCGATTATCGTGTTGATGTTTGTAGAATCACAAAGGGTACACATATAGAGCACCTGTAAGGTATGTAACAAAACATTGGAATGTTGTTCTATTAAATAAAAAAAAACACATATACTCCTATCTCAAGTGTAATTTGTACGACACGTTTTTAAAACCCCGACAATCATTTCGAATAACCCTGTATATACAACCGAACGCGTGTACAAGCCTCATAAATGAATGACATATAGTGTAAAGGCTTCAGGAATACGCAATGAATTCACTGCAGTACAGCCACGCGGTACTCAAAGGATAAAATCTAATTTGTTAATACAGAAGCCAGGCTACGTCACTACACAGGAGAGAATGAAAACCATACAGATGCAGTTCAGGGATTGGAGATATGTTTTTACACACACCACACTTGTTTGCAACGCAAACATCACTCTTAGAATGCTGCCTCTCCATTCGACGTTTTCTGCTACATAATGATGCGTCACGTGGGCTGTGAAAGGACGGTACTGAAATATTACAAACGTCACTGGGAAAGAACGGTTACAAATGGAGCTGCCGCCAGTGAACCTGCTTGTTGCGACTTAAAATACAATGAGACTATATTGATAACTTGCACAACAGATTGTGACAGGCCTCCTAGTGTCTCTTTGTCGATTCCCTAATACCATCAACAAGCTAAACACTATCAATGACGGAATATTTTATTGAAAGGAAAAAGTTATTCTATTTCTTTCGAGGCGAAATGCGTAGATGTAAAGATATTTATTGGAAAACTGTCAAGTATGATCATTGAATAATATGAATTTGGTGTGAGAAATGTCAAAAGTCGAAGTGAGAAAAACTCGCTGGCAATATGCGGACTACGCATGTTATTTTGATCCGCTTACGTGCCATGGGACTTCATGGAAATGTCAGGAGTCCGACCCGACGCTCGTCTTATCGCCACAAAATAAATTCACAGACCTTAATTCCGTAAATATTTTCAGCTCATCCTAAAACTCCGGCAGTTTTCAATAAACCTCAATATCCAGATATCCATTAGCATAAGAAAGGACAATGATAAAAAAAGAAGAAAACATAAACCTAAATTCAGATGATTAAATCTTCGTAAAAGGTAAAGCAATCCCATTACAGGCCTGGACAGGCCCTGAGGGTTCCAGGAGGTTCAGGCCCCCAGATTTCAAGACAGTCGGCACATGAAGGTGGTAAGGTTGTCAGCCCTATGCACCGGCCGCCTTTACCCCCCAGGAAATATTCGTAGTACTCATTTTTTTTACGGACTGAATCAACCCCTGGGTCATAGTGCGGCTGGAAGGATTATGTCAATGAAAAATTCCATTGACACCATCGGAAATCGAAACCGCGATCATCCGGCTTGTAGCGCAGTGCCTCAGCCAACTGCGCCACCGTGTGCCCCGTATACAGCCGGTAGGACTCCTCTGAACGAGCGGTTAGTTCCTAACAAAGGAGCAACACACAACAAACAGGCAGAATTCGAACCCACGATCCCAGTAAACAAGTGGTTTCAACCCATACCTTAGACCACACTGGCAACGAGATTGAAACATTACAAATTACTGCAATTAAATAAAAAAGATGTTTAGGAGAATTTCGCTCCAGACGTCCGTCACACCCTTTGAGACAAATGATTTAATTTTATGTATTCCATGGATGTAAGCACGATGGGATCCCAAAGTGTGCATAGCATCTTGTGATTCAAATGACAAAAATAGGCCTGAAGATGACAAATTTATAGTCGAAATATGTAGCCTATGTAAGTACCTTGAGTAATAAAGTAGTTGTGCTGACGTACACTATTTAGTATTATAACACGTCAGCAACGTAAAATTATACCTCAATTTAAAGAAATACCGCGATATGAACACGTGTACGGGTGTCGAGGTGGACTCGACATAATTTTTTACCTCATCACTAAGTGCACGTGAGTGCCCCGGCTTCACTCTTCATTCGCCTTACTCTACGGATCTTAACAGCCTGTCTCAAAGTGGTGGTAAGGAGAAACATGTCTGTCTTTGCCGGACCTCGAATTTCGATTATCCAGGTAGCATTTTGTAAATAAAATGACAGGGTTCAGAAGTGAACGATTTTATATAAAAATTACACCTAATATTTTATCTGGCAGTAAAGGTTTATTTGCTATTTTGTTGTCAGCATGCGATGGAAAAATGTGCTGTGCATTAATTGAATTAGAGGTAATTCTAATGGGCATACAACAGAAAGGGGAAAGTAGAAAAATTGGTTTGGAAAATCAATGAAGCACAATAAACGTTTTGCAGTTTAAATAAAATCCAATTAAAAATAATCTCATTTACGGATTTTTTCGAAACAATTATCTTTATCGATTTCTCGTAATAGCACCATTATACATAAAACAATAGCTCAGAATATTTGAAATGTATGACCAAGTAATTGGATCATAAATGTCTTTACATTGTAATGAATGGCACATTTTAGACAAAGAGGACGGTTTGAGTCATAATAATAATAATAATAATCAGAGCGTTCGAAGCTGAATTTGTGTGTAATTTAACACAAATTAAAACATTACACACAATAAACGGGGCGCTCATCACAGTGCAGAGGTTACGACGATTCCAAACGACGTCGCTCTTACCTGGCATTCGGTAGAAAGCAGGTGAAATACTGCCGTTACTTTACGAGAATTGTAATGTGAAATGACAATTAGTGTAGGTTGAGATAAATGCAGTGTTTGAGTAATTAGAACGCGAGTTTGATGTATGCTGTATTAAGCACCACACCTTAGAAGTATATGGGGAGGCATGGAGGATGTATAATTCATGCAAGCTGAACTTTGGCGCTAGCCTGAGGTGCGTTGTCAGAGTCAAGCCGCTGTGTTGTATATCCGTACTTGAGGAATATGAGATTGTCTGGGCCCCCAAACTTGGCTTCAACGCTTTGGAGAAGAGGAACTTCTTCGAATCAACCCGGGGGACATAAACCACAAGTCTGTGCTAGTTCAGCCTGCAGCTTATTCACTATACCGACCGAGACATACCGGCTCCGAAACTGTACTTCTGCATCTGCAGAGTATGGGGTTTCCACAGCTACTGATGAAGGGTGGCTCTATGGTCTTCTGGAACCCGACAACGGGTTTGTTACCGGCATCTCCAACGAGCTTGCTGCCTTTATGTTCAGGGAAATCTGAGTCGTCCTTAACAGATCGTTAATGGCGTCTCTGACCTAAGATCTGCACTCCTCGCCCATTATTGTTCGGGTGATAAAATCGAGAATTAGATGGGCGGGGCGTATGGGGGAGAAGAGAGGCGTATACAGGGTTTTGGTGGGGAAACCTGAGGGAAAGAGACCGCTTGGGAGACCCTGAGTTCGATGGGAGGATAAAATTATGATGGATCTACAGGAAGTGGGATGTGGGTATACGGACTGGATCGAGCTACCTCCCGATAGGGACAGGTGGTGGCTCTTGTGAATGCGGTAATGAACCTTCGGGTTCCACAAAATGAGGCGAATTTCTTGACTAGCTGAAACCCAGTTAGCTTCTCAAGAAGGACTCTGCTCCATGGAGTAAGTAAGCAAGTAAGTAAGTCAGTAAGTGAATAAGTAGTCAGGGACGTCACATTCTATAACTACTCTGAAGACGGAGGCAGCATGTTCATCGCAGACGTTCGCAAAGGATTGCCAATCAGCACAGAGTCATACCCCGGAAGACTGGAATTTTCATTTCATCCGGCCTACACCATATCATCCTACTGTTTAGATATTTTTAATATTAGCCTCACATCAAAGACTAGGTGTACAAAACGGTCTCTTTCCTTCATGATCCTGAACCGAAATTTTATACACATTTCTTCACACCTCATGGCCTACAAGGTTCATCCTACTTGAATTGGCCATCCAATAACATCTGTGGAGCAGTAAAAATTATGAAACTCCTCGCTAAGAAATTTTCCGCAGCCTTGTGTCATTCCCTCCCTTCAGGCTCAAATATCTCTCTCAGCGCCCCAATTTCGAAAATCCGCAGGATGTGACCTTTTTTTAAAATTGCAGACCAATCTCATTAACAGACCAACTTAATGCACAAATTCTTGTTCTGTAATAAGTTTATTGTATTCCTCTACATGTTTCGAGCAGTATTGTGCTCATCATCAAGATATCAGAATTGTATTATACAGCATCTGGTAACATCACGCTCTGTAGGTGGCCGTCCGGAGCGCAGGTGCGCATCGGACGGCCACCTACAGAGCGTGATGATACCAGATGCTGTATAATACAATACTGACATCTTGATGATGAGCACAATACTGCTCGAAACATGTAGAGGAATAACTTATTACAGAACAAGAATTTGTGCATGAAGTTGGTCAGTTACTAGGATTATACTGAGATGCACGGTCAGCAGAACATCAAAATTACAGCCCAAATTTTACAACTGTACGAAACAAAAGACAACAATTATTTCTGTATTTTTAATCATACATATTATTGAATAACAGAGTTTAAGACAAAAGATTCTGGACCGAATGGTAGCAAGTATTCACGAAAACTAATTTCCCCTTTAATTTCTTCACGCATGCAGTTTCTTTAATAATGCACCGAAAATATAAGGAATTTTTAATTCGCAACATGTTTTAAGCTATCCACAAAATGGCTCATTATATGTGTTACGGAACCACCCAAAATTTTCCGGTACCTGCCGCATACCTCAAGTTTAAATTTATTCCCAAATATGGGAAGGATATTTTGCCCGAGTAAGTACTTTATAGACCTTAGAATTTCCAAGTCTTGCGCTTCACTTTAGGTCCTCAGAGCGGCGTTGCTGTTCATTAAAATCTTCTTAAATATTACGTTTTCTCGAATAGTAAATTTGGTGTCAGCAATTAGAAGGATCAAAATGCGATCGTTTTAAGTGTCAACCAGCACAAGAAGAGCCTTTATACACGATTTCTCAAGTTATCTTTCTCGTTGCACCGTGTATTTCGCAGAGTCATTTAATCAGCATACCAACTAATGTACATATATAAAATGTTTACATTTAAAAATTTAAAATCGCTCCAACATGTTTCGATCCTAAGATCATCTTCATGGAGCTAAACTATTCCTTGCTAAAGTCACATTTTTTAAAAAACTCACTGATTAATTTCCTTATATTAACTCGGTGCTGCGGCAGCATGTCTTATTGTGTAAGTCGTACGTCGCTGAGAGTGCGCCTGACTGTGGGTGTGTGTCGTGTGTTGTGCTGCATGAGCCACAGCACCAAGTTAATATAAGGAAATGAATCAGTGAGTGTTTTTTAAAATGTGACTTTAGCAAGGAATAGTTTAGCTCCATGAAGATGATCTTAGGATCGAAACATGTTGGAGCGATTTTAAATGTTTTAATGTAAAAAATTTTATGTATGTGCATAAGTTGGTGTGCTGATTAAATGATTTCTCAAGTGTTTAGGTAAAGATTCAAGTAAAATTTCTTATTTTAAATTTTGCTTATTTCTTCAAATTCTCGCTACTATGACTTATACTGTCATATTTTCAAAGAAAGTGCACATATTTCAGGTAATGAACAAACATGCTTGTTTGTGATTTACGAATAAAAAGGTAGGTAATTTTCGATTAAATAGCATTGAAAAAGGTCGATGTTTTCGAAGCTGAAATTATGTATTGGCGAATAGGTCTATATACGAGGTTAGCTGCAACATGAAGATATGATGTTTACTTTTGTGTTAGCAAGAAAGATAAAGAAAAGAGGCTTAAGGATCAGAGGAAAAAACAAAGAGTTGAGATAAAAGGAGAGAGTAAAGTTTACCAAACTTCTTTTTAAGCTCATGGTTCCGTGTATCGTAATTCAATGTTTATAAAAGTCCAACCAGACGCAACAGTATGCAGATATTTATTTACTGCAAAGTAACTCTACATGTTTCGGTTGTCACAGCACCCATCATCAGGAGTACTAAAAACTGTAACCGCAGTCTCCGGTACAGCTACTTCCCTCCAACGTGGCCTGATCAGGCCACATTTGAGGGAAGTAGCTGTACCAGTATTATGACCTGTACCGGAGGTTGCGGTTACAGTTTTTAGTACTCCTGGTGATGGGTGCTGTGACACTCGAAACATGTAGAGTGACTTTGCAGTAAATAACTATCTGCATACTGTTGCATTTGGTTGGATTTTTATTAATATTTACCAAACTTGTTTTAACGTCTAAATGCTAAGTCAGTCCTGTACAACCGCTCTGACCTAGCTAACGCTGCTTAAAGTTCCCGATTCCTTGTATCTTTAAGAGGAGAACATGACGTATTGCCATGTCTTACAACTGCCGTAAGATATCTTGAAATCCTGCAAAATGCCATCTCCAGAAATACAAAAGAAAACGGAGGTAATTTTTTTAATGTATTTTTATTCTTCGTTTTGTCACAATCCCAGAATGAACTTGCAATATCGTAATCTATAAATACCTTGGCTATTAATATAAATTAACAGTAACATTAATTATTAAAGTTTGTCTTAGGTCTGAGTTTAATGTGTAAATTCTGGAAATGTGAGGCAAAGAAGGTGACCTGGACGTGATACGGGTTAGAGAATGCAATGACCTGCAGCGGTTTCGAACTGTGCTTTAGTACTATCCCTATTAGCTAGGTGGTTAGGTTTAGTGCTTGTATCTGTTTACTTCTATATTATGGTCATCTCAGTTACCATTGTCTCTGCGGTCAAAACAATTAACTGATCAAATTACGTTAACCAGTAGTTCTGTTTACACTAATGAAATATATATTTACAGCTATTGTGGACCCGGTAGCTCAGTCGGTATAGCGACTGACTAAGGGCTGGACGATCCGGGATCGAATCCCAGTGGGGACGAGATTTTCCGCCCGTCCAGCCCGGCCCTGGGGCCCACCCAGCCTCCTGTACAATGGGTACCGGGTTTTTCCCGGGGGTAAAGTGCGGCCGGGGCGTGCTGCTGACCACTCACCCCCTTCTAGTGCCGCGGTCATGGAAGAGTAGAGCTATACGTCTACCCACCCTGTGGGCTACACCGGACATATAACGGGATCACTTCACCTTTAACTTTATATTTACAGCTATTAATTAGGAGGTTACATAGCAAAAAAAATAATTTGTCAGGAGGTTCCGAAGGTTTTTATTAACTTAAGATATTTATGAGCTAGTTTATAATTTATAATTAATTTTACGAATTTTTGTTGATTTTAAGTCCAACTACGTGTTAAATAGTTCATTGCTATAACGCACAATATTTTCACCTGAAACAGAACTACAGGCTTACCATCATGCACTGCACTTACTGGAAAGAGACCAAAAAGATTTGGCTGCTTCAAACTGAAAAAGGCAGTAAAATCCTATGCAATTTTTCGGTAATTATTTAACTTGGCATGGTACGAGGACCCCATCACACTTGACTCTTAAGCAACATCGCTGTGATAACCTCAAATGTCGCAACATATGTCGTTCTTAAAGACTTAATTTAATGAAGATAAGGACAATCGATTCAAACCTCGTTTGTTTCAGTGATAAGAATTAACGGATTAATTTGACCGCCTGATTTAATACAGTATCAGCACTTACTATGTCGTTCCTTTCCTTTTTGGCGCCACAGCCCCCAGTGGGCCAGGGCCTCCTTTTTCACGAGGTTTCTAGATCACACACAACGACGCACCACAGTCGGTAGGACTCCTCAAGATGAGCGATCAGCTCGTCGCAGAGACCTCTACCTGACAACACACAACACTCACAACAGACAGACTTCCATGCCTCCAGTGTGATTCGAACACACAATCTCAGCAGGCGAGCGGCCGCTGGGACCGATACTGTGTCGGTAAAAGGTAAAGCACTCCCGTTACAGGCCTGGAGTAGCCCAGAGGGTTACAGGAAGTTAAGGTTCCCAGATTTCATGACAACGGCACAGGATGGTAGTAAGGCTGTCAGATGGTACACATTTCTGTTAGAGGCTGAGTCGATCGGAAGGATTTTATGTCAATGAAAAATTCCAATGACACCAGCTGGGATCAAACCAGCGACCTTCCGATTTGTAGTGCAGCACCTTAACCACTGTGCTACCGTGGTCCCCATACTATGTCGGTAGTATCCTGAAATGTGTCTCCAATGAGCCATGAACAGCACAAAACCTTTTCGTTACAGACGGTACCTCAACCAAGATCCGAAACAGGAACATCCCTAATACTAGTCTAGAGCATACACGAGCTTGCTCCGTCTCCAAATCGGTCCCTGTTCAAGCCACAAGCTCGTATAGGGGGAGTAGAGCTACATATATACTCATCTTAACCTAGGCACTACATGGACGTGAGTAGACAAATTCGCGCCCTTGTGGCTTTATCCTCAGCAAAGAATCTTGGTACCTGAATAAAAAGAGACCAACTTGTTGTCACTTACTTTATTGTTTCATTATTTAATGCTTAACATGTTTAGGATGTTAATACATTCATCCTCAGGAGCTTGTGACTTATTTGATGAGTTATTTCATGGGTTGTATTGTTCTGGTTCGATGTGCTGAACATTAAATAATGAAATAATGAAACAAGTTACATCAAGTTGGTCTCTCTTTATTCAACTATCAAGATTATGCACGGTCCAATAAACAAGCAAAGAAACTTTGTACCTATTCATTAGGAGGCAGGGCGGGCCCCGGAGCCAGTATGGACATTTCTGGAGAAGAAAAAATTCCTTACCCTTATCGGTATTCGAACCGTGGATAGCACGGCCGGTAGCATTGTCGCTAAACGGACTGAGCTATCCTGGTTCCTTTCCTTGTCCTTATCCATAATCTTATGTACATAGGTCTGGACATCACGAAAGAGGGAACACGTACAGTTTCAATGGACAGCACGGAGCACCACAAAGAAGTGGGATGTTGCCTGTCTCTATCAGAACTCTCGAACTTCTTTGACAGTCGTAAAAATGAAATCTTCTGTTTGAAGAAACAAGTGTTTCGAGCCAAAACAAGTTAAATACATGAACATTAGTACGGGGCAAAGCATTTAAACAAAGAGGAGGCTAAACAAGAGATAAAGCTCAAAATTATCCCCTAAGACCACGAATTTAAAAGACGTAGTTAATTTTACGAAGCATTGGGTTTACTTCTGAGAGCGTCGTCCTTTATTAAAGAATCTACTGTGAACACAAACGTAGTGGTTTTGCAGGAATTGCTTGCGTCTGCCACAAAGAAGAAGGGACGAAAATAAGACCGAAAAATCCTCACGCTTTCTTCATTCTTTTCCCACTTCATACGCAACTTTATTCTCATTTTTTATACCTTATCTCTCGCTATTCTTTGTGCAACATTTCTCTACTGTACGCCTTTCTGAAAGTTCCTCCCGCTTCTCTAGATAATTTTTTTCTTCTTTCTTCTACAAACTCTTATTGGAAACGCAAGTTGCCAGGGAAAAAAACACGATGTAACACAACCACCAGGACACTATCAGTTGCTTAACCGTTAATATTCACTGTTAATCATTACATATTTTTATGTCACATTGTTTTGTGAGAGAAACGGATTTAGAGACTGGCATAGTGCAAAAGAACATGAAATTCCAACATCATGACAAACGCATACACCAATTTGTACTTAAATGTTATATTTCCATTTAGAAAATATAAGCTCCTTTATCCAATTCCCAGAGGTATATCAAAACATACTTTGAGCTCTTCCAAAGTAAAGGGCGCTATACTCATGGATAAGCCAGACGATCAAAGAGAATTAATAATTTGAAGGTTATTGATCTGCCGTAACCAAAATATCTGGTACTCCAAGTTAACGAATGCTGGAAGTTACCTGCCATATCCGAAACACCTGGTGCGCCATGTTACCAATGATGGCACTTATTAGGAACTGTGTTCGCTGTAAATGAACGGGCTTTTCGTTAGCCAATTACGGCTCTAAATCATTACAGGGTGAAAGATGACGTGAACACAAAATGACCTATTTTGAAGCATGTACCGTGCTTCTTGTACAGTTTATTATCCAGACCAACAAATGCACATCGTATATATAAACATTAAATTATTATTATTATTATTATTATTACTAACTGCAATTGAGTCGTCTGTCGGTGGCAGTAGTTCTTACACTAGTACAAATAAGAATAAACATACATAAATGAAACAATACAAAATATACAGTACAAACAATACAAAACACAGTAAATACAAGTACACATATTACCAAAACATCAACGCATTACAGAACCCACACCTACACACACCCACACATTACAAAGCCCACACCTACACACACCCACACATTACAAAACCCACACATACACACACCCACACATTACAAAACCCACATATACATACACCCACACATTACAAAAACCCACACATACGCACACCCACACATTATAAAACTCACACATACACACACACACCCACACATTACAAAAACCCACACACCCACACATTACAAAAATCCACACATACACACACCCAAACATTACAAAACCCACACATACACACACACACACACACACAC
>Ga0123352_10014326_pt1 | contig 12623 bp, 6 predicted proteins | sample TergutLab28metaG_FD_89700 | JGI IMG/M metagenome (GOLD analysis project Ga0123352, IMG submission 89700) | Labiotermes labralis P1 segment gut microbial communities from Petit-Saut dam, French Guiana - Lab288 P1 | ecosystem: Host-associated > Arthropoda: Insects > Digestive system > Gut ... | reverse complement strand
GGGGGGGGGGGGGGGTTGGGGGCAGCTACCAGATATGGGTGGGGGAAAATTTGTTTTCATTCTCCTTGTCACAAGAAACTCGATGCTGTATTATTGTGCTCCAGCTGCAGATGCTTGAGGCACGTTCACATATTCGCGAAAAGTGCCTATTAGCTTTCGTCATATCCGGTTGTGCATCCATCTGTCTGCCTGTCTTCCCGAATGTATCAGCTCAATCCCCACTGGAAGAATTTCGGTGGTATTTGATGTTGGGGACATTTTTTAATGAAAATCTGTCGAGAAACTCCATATTTGGATAACATGTGACAAACATACCAGGACCTTAAAGTGTTATTGTTACCGGCGACACATTTTCGCCTTAAAGCAGCGTTGCGCAACACTACATGTTTTTGTTGTTGACGGAGACAAGTGCCTCGACAATACACACAGGACGCACTGTTGCGTTTTAATTGCAACAATGTCTTTTCGAAACCGCGACAATGTTACGTTATATGTACACTGCCTTTCTTGCTTTCGATTACATTGCAGCAATGTTTAAAACATAACCACGAACAGTCTGCTATCGTCTGCAACATATTTTTAATCAGTCTACCAGGAAATAGTAGTCACTTCTTTATATCCACATACCATCTCATAATTCTCTTACCCTTGTGTTAGTGCTTGAAATGTATTAGTGTTTTCCTTTTCTTTCAAATGTTTCCAAAACATTTTGAAATATACCACAGCGGCACCAAAAAATGGACAAAAGACAAATCTGATGTCACTTGCTATTTTATTTCACTTCTTATGTGCTCAACATGTTTCGGACATTAATATATCCATCATCAGGACCTTGCGACTATTCTGTTGAATTACCACATTGGTCGTATTGTTCTTGGTTCGATGTGTGTTGGGGTTTCGGTGTGGTTGGGTTGGAGTTGTATCTGTGTTGCAGGCTTCAGCTGGCTGGCTGGCAAAAGAACAGTACACAGAAAGACGTGATAGAGTTTGTGGACAACTACACTTCAACATATGCAAGGAAACAGGGGTACAATTGGACAAAAACACTCGTATGAACATGTGCCAAAATCAGTTGAAACAAGTCAAGGAGGCAAGGTAACCATATTGTGGAATCAACAAATACAAACTGACAGAACTATCCCCAACAAAAAACCAGACATTATAATCCGTGATAATGAAAAGGGAACATGTATGTTAATAGACGTTGCAATCTCAGGAGACAGAAATGTGATTAAAAAGGAAGCCGAGAAGATTTTAAAATATAAAGATCTTACAATAGAAATACAGCTCATGTGGAATGTAAAAACAAAGGTGATACCAGTAACAATAGGGGCGACTGGGACTATTTCAAAGTCATTTAGTAAATACGTGAGCAACTTACCAGGAAAACATGAAGTCAAGGAACTAGAGAAAACAGCCATATTGGGCACTGCACACATACTTCGGAAAGTATTTATGTAAAAGTACAATAGATTCAACACTGAAACTAACGATATAAGCACCATGAATAGTAACAACAGAATAGCTGCAACACTGTATTCCCAAGGGACATAGTTTGTCTCAAGAATATAAGTATAGATACCCTGCATAAAGGAAAAGATGATGACGATGATAATAATAATAACAATGTCTGTTGCAGCGGTAAATCTACATAAAATTACATTCAAGAGACAGCCGGTTTGAATCCTGCTTGGGTCAGCGGCTAATCTAAACATGACACTACGTGGTTTTCCTTAGTCCCTCCAGAGTAACAAGGGATGATATCTAGATGAAACGAAGTCTGTTTCCTTCAAAACCCATACAATTTATCATGCATCAGTTATCCTACAACGGACGCCTTACAAACTGAGGACGCTGAGCTCATTGCAAAGTAATCCAGAGAAAAAGACGTCAACAAAAAACCACAGTCTTTTCCCTCTTTTCCTGTCACTAATCTGGACTGAAGGTTCATAAAATTCGTATAAAAATTAATAGTGTGTTCAAGAAGGATCATTGCCACACTGGGATTCAGCAGCGATGTTTCGGAAATTGGTGACAGACTTCCCCTCCGAATTAAGACGGTGCTCCAAGCGTGTCTGCACGTTGACCCTTGAAATGCATCACGAGGGACCGGTTCACGTTAGCGCCGAAACGGGCCCTTTTGACTCGGAGGCATTAAAAAGTAATACGTTACGCAAATTTCATGTCCCGCCTTCCTGGAACGCTAACTGCCTGTGAAAGTAACTCCACACTTTTCCCGGAAATAGACCGCTAAACCCTAGAGTTTATATAATCATTTCATATCATCATTCAGCAATAAACAAACTATGCAGCTGATATAGCGATGTTCAGCTAGGGTCCAACATTTCATGTGTTATCTTAACAGATGCGTCGCTCGCAGGGTAGTCCATGTGAAATTTGTTGTGGGTGAAGTATGTCCTTATTCGAGGGCTTCTGTTGTTTGTTTTCAATTATAATTGCACAGTGTTGTATATTCATTCAATATCGTTTGTGGAACAGACAGTGGACGAAGTGGGGGTCACATTTCCAAGATACGTGACATTGCTGTACCGAAAGGCACAAAAACTCCGATCACCTGCTGATGACATTAATCAATATGTGGCCAAAATCCGCCAATTTTATTAAACCATTCCAACCCGACATGTTTCAGTTCTGTCAGTACTCTGAAGGGCACAACGCAGCAATTATGCCGGTTATTAACATTTTTTATTACGATGTATTAACGAACAAATTCAATAACATAACTATTTAACTAACGGCCTACACCAGAGTTTGTTTTTTTTGAAAGCTAACAAACAAGTTCTCAGCCAGTCAAGAAAATCCCAACATTTTATGAAAACTAAAGCTTCATTACCGCATTCACAAATGCCACCCATCTGTCCCTATACTGGGCCATATCAATCCAGTCCAGCCCAATGGCACTTCTTGAAAATCCATTTTAATTGTATCATCCCATCTACGTCTAGGTTTTCAAAGTTGTCTCCTTCCCTCAGTCTCCCCACCAAAACCCCGTATCCACATCTCTTCTTTCCCACACGTGCTACATGCCCCACCCACCTCATTCTTCCCTATTTTATCACCAGAACAATATTTGGTGAGAAGTAATGATCATGGAGCTCCTCGTTATGCTGTCTTTTCCACTGCCCTGTTACCTCTTTCTCCGCACCCCATTCTCGAACACCCTCAACCTATATTAACCTCACTGAAGATTCATTGTCTTTTTCACAAAACCACACCACCTGTCTTAATCCTGAGCCAGTTCAATCCAATTCACACGTTCTTAGGCTGCTTCTTTAAGATACATACATATGTTCTTAATATTATCTTCTCTTATGTGCCAAGCCCTTCCAAGTTGTCTCTCTTCTTGAGGTTTCCCAACTGAACTCCGTACGAATTTTTTTCTTCCCCATATATTCCACATAATTCATTTTCTCAACCATTTGATCACCTGAGTAACACAACGTCATTTGGTAAGTGTTAGTTACTTTTCATTGTGATGTTGTTCTACTGAGAATAAACCTAGGACGAAAATAATCATTTAATAACTTTCTTAAAATTCAGTTATGGTTGCATATTAATAAATTCAAACAATACAATAGCATTACATACAAATTTAAATTACTGGTGAGATGTATAGCATTTATCACAAGTTGGCAACAGCTGGGGAAAACAGAAGGGCGGTATACGAGGTATTTGTAGATTTCAAGAGAGTTTGTGACTTGCTTAGGACAGACGTCCTCCACAACATTCACAGTGAATATGGCGCAGGCATGTAACTACGCGAGATAATTACAGCCGAAATAAGTTTCAACGACAGTCCGCACACGAACGTACTTGTCCGATGCACTTCCTAAGTATGTTGCAGTATGCTGCGACGTTCTGCGCTGATATTGCTATTCAAATGGGCTAAACAACAGGCACCGTCTGGGCCGCGACTTCACAAACCTCGGACACCCATCTGGTAATAAGCCCCTAAATTTTATCGCAGCTGCAATATTTTGAGAGTGTTTTTTTTATATAGCTAATAACTGTTTTAGCTTTTACGCGCGTTCACAAGGCGATTTCAATAAGCGGTTATGAACGGCGTCAGATATGTCCATTCGTCCGTATGTCCGGCGGAGCAACTCGACTCCGAACAGAAGAATTTACGTGAAAATTGGCGCTGGGCACTTTTAACAAATTTTGTCAAAATTTTGACAAAACGAATAACAGACAATTCAAATGCACATCTATGTACACTTTGGACTACTTTGGCTAGTAACATTACTATAGTTACTGTATTCAGAGTGTATTTGACGTTTTGTAGACCGTGCATCTCAGTATATTTATCTCAGTATATAACCAACTCACCTATAGGTGGCCGTCTCGTGCACGAGACGACCACCTATAGGCGTGATGATACCAGAGGCTGTGTAATGCACTTTTGACCTCCTGATGATGAGCACATGTGCTCGAAACATGTAGAGGCATGAAATAAACTTATTGTAAAACAAAAATTTTGTGCATCAAGTTGGTTAATTACTGAGATGCACGGTCAGCAAAACTTCAAAAAGATAAATAATTAAAGTGCATTTGTTAGAACAGTTATGGTGACATCGCATGTCTTTCAACCTGCCGGCATTTTTTAATTTCTTGAAATTTAAGTCGAAAAAATGTTTGCGCTACAGACGTACTCATTTTTTTATTAGCAATCAGAAATAATAGAATCTATAAGCTACTGTGTTGATTACACAAAGTACGCTACAATAGCATGTATTAGCATGACGTGGTAGGGTTGTTCATCCAGCGATGTTACCTCAGGTGCCTTGTAAGGTACTCGTATCTGGCAGCAGAAAAATTTAACAAGATCGGTGTTTAGCGGTTATTTGCGAATGCATATTCTGTGCTGGATATTTAGCTGTCATTTCACTTTCAACAACATTAGGTGGCGGGGTGTTTGGCTTTTGTGCTACGTAGAAGGTTCGGGCGGAAATTGCACGAATCGCCTGCATATCTTGCTGGCAAAACACTGTCCGGCTTCTAAATGTCTTGATTGAACCATTGTCCGAAGACAAATTCATCATTTACTGTCTTACTCAATTACAGCAGTCAGTGAAAATCAGAAATGTGAAGACATTTTGGAAAAATACGTCAGACTCCATGTTGCTTATGTTAATTTTCTGGATCAAATGATACCCAAATTAATCAAACCAATATATGACAAAACAAGGGAAAGGGATCTAAAAAATACGAACACATAACATTCAGCACCACGTACTATCCTGCGTGTACATCAGGAAATATGACAAAATGTATGAAAATGGCTAACATGTCTGTCGAGAAGATAGAAGGATTAAAAGAGCCCTTTTTTTTACAAAAACAATATAGAAGTATTAATTGTGATATGCAGTTTTATCAATATAGCTGCGCAGCTAAAATGTGCGTTTGTGTCAGTGACAAAAAAATTTAATGCCTGGCTGTCAATAGTGTTTATGATGTGACCAAATCATCATACATAAAGACTAGTGGAACACGAGGTGGAAAATGTGAATGTATTGCAAGATTGAACACAAGCACAAATTCAAGGAGATTAATATACATTTACTTAACTTACTTCAAACAGACCTTCCTATTCGCTGTAGAGAATTTGTTTGCCTGTGAATAGACAGGGATTACGCGATGTTCACCATATCGATGTGACCGTACGCTGGGACAGGGAGTGAGTAGATGGAGAACGGAGTGTTAAGACCTTAAATTATTCACATTGTTGTGGCAATACTTGTCCTTTCCCTGTTGGATTGCAAGTTTCTGAGGCGTTCTGTCGTTAGGATCAATATTAGAGCCGTCTCACGTTACCAGCGAAACAACGCGAAAGAGAGAACACATCCTAAACTTTGGCGATGAATGTAATTTAGGCACCTTGTGTCGTAGAACAGAACTGTATGTCAGAGAGCTGTTACACAGGACCTAATAACAGAATGACTGGAGATGTGAGAGGCTAAGGGATTAATTTCTCGACTCTCTAACATAATGTCTGATTGGCTGAGCAACAGTTCAGATATTTGGGGAACAAATCTCACATATCAAAATTGCATTCACGAAAAAAATTAAGAGCAGATTGTACTCAGGGAATGCTTAATGTCATTCGGTGCAGAATCTTTTATCTTCAGTCTGTTATCCAAAAATATAAAGATTAAGACATACAGAATTATAATTTTGTTTGTTGTTGTTGTTGTGTATGGGTGCGAAACTTGGTCTGTCACATTGAGGGAGAAATATAGGCAGAGGGGAAAATCATTTGTAACCCCAAAAAATGCAGTATGCCTACTATCTTGTACATAGATTCTACATGTTTCGGCGTTATTATCACACCATCTTCAGGGAGCTTACACTAGAATTTCTTTAAAACACACAACAATAGATTAAGTCGCAATAAATTTACATATGTTGTTACCTATTTTATTGCTGTACGTTTTCAAGACATTCCAGTGTCATCTGCCTGAAGATTTCGAGATAATAATGCCGAAACATTTACGAAATGTGTAAAAAAAAATTGCGCGCATAATTCTCCAAAAATGAATTTTTAGAGTTAAATAAGCTTGTTACTTCAACATAATTAACGGAGTAAACAATGTAAAATCAAGTTCAGAGTGCTTGAGAACTGAGTGCTGAGGATCGTGTTTTGTCCAAAGCGGGATCAGGAAACAGGAGAATGGGACAGACTATAAACACAGCGAATTTGCTGTATGTTTGTCCGTGCATCGTAGTATAAGCTTAGAGAAGAAAACCAACTGGATGCTACTGAATGCTTTATTGCACTTATAATCTGCTCAGCATGTTTCGGGCACATAAATGCCCACCATCAGGAGCTCGAGACTATACTGGTGTTATTGCCGCTTATGGTGTGTAATGCCATGGTTGCTGGTGGTCGGCTGTTAGGAGCTGAGCAGCAGGCTGTGCGTCCGGGATGAGGGAAATTGTGCGACAAGTCGCATTCGGGTGCATCTAGTTGGTGTTCTTCTCTACGCTTATAACACAGGGAGCTTAATTGTGTGATCGGGTGATCGAATCAAGAAGAATGAAATGGGCGGGGCATGTATCAAATATGGAGGACAGGAGAATTACCAACAGGATTTTGGAGGGGAGGAGCCCTGAGGGAAAGGCGCACTTGGAAAGCCTAGGCGTAGATGACAGGACAATAAGGAAATTGATCTTCAAGAACTGTGTTGGTGGGGGGCATGGACTGGATTGATCTGTCTCAGGATAGGGAGAGTTGGCAGGCGCTTATAAATGTGGTAACGAGCCTTCAGTTTACATAAAATGCGGGGAATTTCTTTACTAACTAAGGATCTCTTAGCTTCTCAAGAATTACTCTGTCCCATGGAGTTAGCTATTTAGTTGGTTAGTTAGCTGGAATACACTGATCAAATGAAAGGCTGACAGCAAGACGACAGCCAGTTAGAATACGTGGCTGATGATATGCTGGATGACGGACCTACTACAAAGAAGTCTAAGCAATGAGTTAACTGGTTAACTTGAGTGGCTATCTGCTCTCTAAAGAGTGTGTCATCACCTTACTGCGTCTACAGTGTTAGATTCTTCTGCCTCGTCATTCTTTACAGTTCCTTTCCCCACTTCATTTCGGGCCTTCCTCATCGTTTTCTTCATACCGGCGACAAAGTCAATATTCGCTTAGGACACCTGCTCATGTGACCCACAACCACTTAACTTTGTGCTAGCAACCCCACTTTTTTTATACAAACTAAAACTGACCTTCCTGTTTTACTGTTAAGTGCACTTAATATTAATTGCAACGAATATTTTTCTAAATTTTCAATTCGTAAGCTAAGTGTTTCTGTGGAAAAGACTGCATTTGCACCCCTATCAAGGAAAACTCTAGTGTCTGATCTCTGAGCAAGGCTGACGGTTTTGACACACTCAAACAGGTATTAGCAGCATGAGATCTAAGGTTATGTCAGAGGCGAACACGAGGATTTCTCTCCTCTGGAATTTGATGCAGCGCGGACTGGTTCAATTCTATAAACATATCAGAGAATTCCGCTGCCACCAACGTCACAGCAGAGACCTTCTGGAACGTGCACTATCACACTGCACGTCCTTACACCCCAGAGGGCAGCATTCAACAAGTTACAAAACTTCTCTTTCGTTGGTCTCGATATTGTCCATAAATATTAAATTCGAGTAGAGATTCCAGAAAACGGTGAGTATTTTAACACACTATCCACAAGTAATGTCACCAAATTCACGTGAACGTTTTCCAGTTTCATCAATTTCCGAAATAAACATTACGTTTCGAAACCCACATTCTTCCGTCCTCAGACCACGGATACCTACAGCTTCGGAAACATAGTTTTTGTTTTTAAAATTGTTTAATATGGAAAAAAAATCCTTATGAATTTGGTGATATTACTCATGTAAAACAATGGAATTTTTCATTGACATAATCCTTCCGGTTGCACTGTGGGTCTGGGGTCCACTCAGCCTCTAACAGAAATGAATATCAGGAATATTCCTAGGGGGTTAGGGCGGCCGGTGCGTAAGGCTGACAACCTTACCACATTCATGTGCCGACTGTCATGCAGTCTGGAAGCCTCAAACTCCTGGAACCCCCAGGGTCTGTCCAGGCTTGTAATGGGATTGCTTTAACTTTACTCATTCAAAACCATTGCCAAAGTTTGTTTGTTCCACAGCAAAGGAATTCTCCGTATCCACGTGCCATAACCGACCTTTCGCGTACTGCACGACGTATTTCCTTGTGTGCGAAAACAGGTTTTCGTAAGTGACGACGTCCCTATGTGTTTTATCAAGCCTTCATTTTTATTGTATTTATTGTACTCTTTTGGTGAACAAGTATTTTTACCTCATGACGGCTGAAATAGAGAGCCGAAACATGCAGTAAAATTGAATAGAAGTAGGATACAAGATATATGAGGGTGTGGTGTTGGAAAAGAGAAATAAACATTTGAAATAAGTTTTGAAATTCCTGTCTTTCGACGCTGCATTCTGCCTAGCGGAAATCCTAAATCCTGTTACAAAACCCAATGCACCTTACAGAGTTTTGACGTCGGTTTCTTCGTCATCACATTATACCAGCTCTACGTTTCCTTCAGATGAATCTTTGTACGACTGTAACGTGTTTCCTTTTGTATACATGTTGGAACTTTTGATCCGATATTTATGATTTTCTGCGGCATTTGTCGACAAAGAACTGCGAAATTTCAATCCCTGGCGTTGCTTTCACCACAAGAAATGATCACACAGAAATACGTGGGTTTTGACATGAACATAAAGCACGTTTGTGTAGACAGTAACATTGAATGACTTTAACACAAATATTTACTGGTGTTTTGTATCAGAACCACTTAGAAGGTTACGAGTTTCAAACTCAAGGTTGTAATCTTCAGGTCATTACATTACGTAATAATGCAATTACAATTGCGCGTTCACCATACATGGTTAGACTGAGATGTCAGACTTTAATCGTTACAATGTACATGTCAATATACAACTTTAAAGCATTAAAATATACGTTAAATAGAGGAAATATTGAAATTATCTCAAGCTTAAGACGATACAGTCTAATTTTTTATCCTCAAAATTCTGAATATATTTAATTTCTTATTTTTCCCCTAGGATTTTGGTTTTCGTCATTTGGCGTATATTTTATAGCAAGAACAAAAGGTAAATCCGTCCCATTACAGGCCGGAGGTGCGTGGAGGGTTCCAGGAAGTTACGTTTCATAGCAAGTTTCATTAAATTCAATCTCAATTCCAAGCAGTTTAGCAGAATAACACTTCTTAGTTGTTTACAATTCTCAGCGTATTATAGTGATTTTAAACTCGCTTATGATGATCGGACAGCACAAGCTAACAGAATACACGAAGGTCTATTTTGATAAGAACAATATCAATGTAAAGAGAAGTTGAATTCAAAGGGAACTTTGTTATAATGATTATATAAACTTATATATTTTCGTCAATTCAACCCGAACACCTCAGTCAGTAAAATTACTGTTTTCCGGAAGACAGACACCGCCCCTTGCCTATCACGGCCAAGAATATTTTGGCGATTTAGAATTTGGCTCTATTTGCATATTTGTAGCAGATAATTGTGAATTGGGTCAGTGGCAAAAAGGTATATAACTAAATTCATTTTGTTAAATGATTGTTTAAGCCGTTGCATTAACGTAAGGCATAGGCCTACTTCAGTTTAAACCTTCAGATTTAAATCGGTTATTGCAAATATTTTACGGACGATAAGTGCTAATTAGAGCATGTGTGAAACTCTAACATGCACTGTTGTGTTAAATTAGAAGAAGCCGAATTATTTGCCTGTAATGTTGGTCAGTCCGCAAGCGAAACATTCTGATAAGTGGTTACCTTCTTTAAAGTCATTAATCCGAATCAGAGAGGCACAATTTTTAGGCGTTTTTACAAAATTGCGAAAAGCGGCTATTAGCATCGTCATGTCTGTCAGTCTGTCCGTCCGTCCGCATGAAACAACTCGTCTACCACTGGCCGGATTTTCGTTAAATTTAACATTTGAGTATTTTTCTAAAATCTGTCGACTTAGTTAATAATTTTCGCTAAAATCGGACAAGAATAAAGGGTACTTAACATGACATGACATGACGACCAATATACATTTTTTATCATATCTTACTCAGTTCTTCTCATAATAAAAAACGTTTCAGATACACGTTGTAGAGAAAGTCGAAATACACATTTTGTGTTCAGTAACTTTTTTTTTCAGAAAATTGTGCCATTTATAAGATAATGCGGAAAAATATTGTAGAGCGGGGCAGGCCACAGATGACAGTATGGCGCATGGGCATTGCACGCTCGGTACCTACGGCTACACACACACGATCGCAATATGTACTACTCATTGCTTTTCCACAGCAATGTTGCCCGAACGCGCCTCAGTGTTCCATTATACGTACATTCCTTGTCTCGTTTCATTTCAAAAGTCTGTGACAGTATTCCATTCTTGCTACAACGGGGCTTTTCTGTACGCCATTCGGCCACTTCGTTCTTGCTCCGCCGCTAGATAATCGTGGATGTAATTTAATTTTATTACAATTTTTGGTATTATCATTCCGTTGTGTTGTGAATCGACATCTGTTTTTGTTATCGGACCGAACACAACACTTACAACGCGATGCATTCTTTTATCCTGTACATGTTTGTACCTGATGATGACGGATACAAACGGCCGAAACATGTTGTAGAAGATAAATTTACGCATAGCGTTTAAAGTGTTGTGTCCGTTTTGACATCAGAACAATAGATCTTAGCAATTGACCAAATTATTGCACAAATTTTTGTTTTATAATAAGTTTATTATATTACTCTACATGTTTCGAGCACTGTTGTGCTCATCATCAGGAGGTCAAATTGTATTATACAGCATCTGGTAACGTCATACTCTGTAGGTGGCGGTCCGGTGCACCGGACGGCCACCTACAGAGTGTGACGATTCCAGATGCTGTGTAATTCGTACAATTTGACCACCTGATGATGAGCACAACAGTGCTCGAAACATGTAGAGGAATATAACACACTTATTAAAAAACAATAATTTTTGCATTAAGTTGATCAACTGCTAAGATTATACTGAGATGCACGGACAGCAAAACATAAAAAAAGAGCAATAGATATCAATTTCAGCACCTCACACCAAGACTTGCACTTTTTCCGGGTCACATTTACCTTTCACTAAGATCTGCCTGCTTTTCGGTAGGTCGAAATTATATTGCAAGATTTAAAGACATCGAAATATCTCTTGATACTATTAAAATTAGTGTGGGCCGGGTAGCTCAGTCGGTATAGCTACTGACTACGGGCTAGACGGTCCGGGATCGAATCCCGGTGGGGACGAGATTTTCCGCCCGTCCAGACCGGCCCTGGGGCCCACCCAGCCTTCTGTAAAATGGGTACCGTGTCTTTCCCAGGGGTAAAGTGCGGCCGTGGCGTGCTGCTGACCACTCACCCCCTTCTACTGCCGCGGTCATGGAAGAGTAGAGCTATACCTCTACCCACCCTCTGGGCCACACCGGGCCTGTAACGGGATCACTTTGCCTTTTACTTTACTATTAAAATTAGAACCAACCAAATTCACTATTTGTAAGTTAATTTTACTAAATTTCTTCTACTTGTTTCGGGCTATAAAGGTTCAGCACCAGGAAGTCAATTGTAGCACACAGGCACTATGGTAAGTTAGGTATCTCGTATAGCTCACTCCCCTAACCACAAGGCTGCTTCAAATGCTGTGTATCTACCACATATATCATAAGGTTCGTCATCCCCGTTGTGTTTATAATAAACTAGATTGGAGTGTATATACTTGTCTAACACAACTGTATGATGGTAGAGATATGTATATAATTTATTACATATTGTACTTAATGTAACAAATTACATACATATCTCTACCATTATATAGTTGTGTTAACAAGTATATACACTCCAACCTAATTTACCACATATATTATTACACACAGGACCGCCTCTGTGGTCTAGTGGTCAGAGTTTCTGGCTACAGATACAGAGGTCCCGGGTTCGATCCCCGGCGCTACCAGATTTTCTGAGTAGTAGTGGGTCTGGAACGGGGTCCACTCTGCC
>Ga0123352_10014325_pt1 | contig 12624 bp, 12 predicted proteins | sample TergutLab28metaG_FD_89700 | JGI IMG/M metagenome (GOLD analysis project Ga0123352, IMG submission 89700) | Labiotermes labralis P1 segment gut microbial communities from Petit-Saut dam, French Guiana - Lab288 P1 | ecosystem: Host-associated > Arthropoda: Insects > Digestive system > Gut ... | reverse complement strand
GGTGGTGGTGGTGGTGGTAGTGGTAGTGGTAGTGGTGGTGGTGGTGGTGGTGGTGGTGGTAGTAGTAGTAGTAGTAGTAGGATTAAAAAGTAAAGTTCACCCTAGAACAGGCCATGAAGGTCCAGAGGAAGCAGAAGTATAGCTCTACTCTTTCTTCAACCTCGGCGCTGGATGGGGTGGGTGGTCAACGCCACGCCACGGCCGCCTTACCACCGGGAGAAACCCGGTACCCATTGTATAGGAGATTGGGTGGGCCTCAGGGCCGGTCTACATGTGTGTGGAATATCTCGCCCCCACCAAGTGCCGATTCCCGGACCGTGCAACTGTAGCGAGTTGCTATACCGACTGCGCTATCCCGGCCCACAGTAGTAGAAGCAGTGAATGTAGCACCTCTCAGCAGGCCCCATGCTTTCTCTCTCTCTCTGCCGCCTCTCTCTTAGCTCAGTCTTATGGTTCAGAAAGTTCCACTTTCAGCAAAACGTGTACTTGCATCTCACCCTTCACTCCAACACTCATGCAGCCCTACTGACGATCATAATGGACACGTCACAGCCTCCCCCCACACTACAAAGGCAGATATGGTTGATGCAAATGAAGTTATGCACAAGAAGACCCTCATTAACGTTAACAAATTGCCATTCACGACGGTCCGCCCTCCTGCACTACACTGTGGAGGGTGTGAAAGATGTGTCAATCCCCATCAACTGCAGCCTAATCGGTTTAACACCCTCGCTTTAATTTTCACAGCGTGCAAAGCGCTTACAGTGCCACCTATAGCTAACGCCCCAAAACGGCGAAGCTCGCAGCAACTTCATCGGTGCCACTTGCTGCAGCGCGCAGAAATTACTGCATTGGGCGAACTGCGGACCGCTGGCGAACGGGCTTCAACTTCGGCCATCATTCCAGTGTACTGTCACATCAGCTCAGAACCCTCTAAAGCACATTTTCTACAAAATATATTAAAGCCCAACAAATACACATAAAGTGTATACATGCAATTTTATTGTATTATGGTCAGAGACATGTTTCGGCCAGTCATGTGGCCTTCTTCAGGGTGATTTCTGTGATAACAAGAATACAACTGTAATTACAGTGTGTCTAAAATCACTCCACAGTTTTGAAAGCAGTATTATTTCAATCAATTGTTAAAATTGTATGACTTTAACACTGTGCAGTGATTTAGACATTTTAATCATAACGGTATAGTTGACTGAAAAGAAATCACCCTGAAGATGGCCACATGCGTACCCGAAACTTGACCAAAAGACAATAAAATTACACCCATAAAATTAAATCGCATTTATCGGTCATTAATATATTTTATGATCTAATTTATGCACAGAATACAGAGCATATCAAACATATTTCCGATCTTTATGCGTTACAACCTGCTGCTTTATGATAGTATAATGTACAAAATTTGTACCAGTCAAAATACGACTACATTTAGACAACAGTTTATGTGCCAAAGAAAAAAGCACATAAACTCTGTTCCCGTTTTGCTGACCGTTCATCTCAGTATATTTATCTCAGTAATTAACCAACTTGATGCACAAAATTTTTGTTTTACAATAAGTTTATTTCATGCCTCTACATGTTTCGAGCACCATGTGCTCATCATCAGGAGGTCTACATTGCATTACACAGCCTCTGGTATCATCACACCTATAGGTGTGACGATACCAGAAATGTGGTAAACAGCACTATAGTCGTAAGCTCCTGATGATGGGCATAGAAGTGCCCGAAACATGTTGAGCATATCATAAGTGTAATAAAACAAGAAGCAGTATCTGGTTGGTTCTTATTCTTCAGCATGGATGGTGTTCAACTGTAGTGCCCTGGTCTTTCCTTCAACCACGACATGACGAGCCAAATGAAACGGCAGCAGAGGGCACAACAGAATAGAGGGGAATAAATTGCTAACAGTTACGTTTCATCCGAAACGTGCGACTGTTTCATGAATATATAAAAATACACACACAGAAAAACGTTGTTCAATCTAATAGCGAATGATGGGCTCACCGTATGACACGAACCGACACAAATGACGCCACTCCGTAGACAGTGCAGCGTCACTCCAGCACACGGACTGACCGCTCTGCGCTGTGTGCGTCAGTAAGACAGAAGCACGTGTAACCAATCTGACAGTGACTTACGTAACAGATGTACCGCGTTACACTGTACTGGCTAATTCAGAGTAACATGAAGTAAAGTGTAGTTGGGTGCAGTGTAGTGAAGGTCTTAGTAACAGCGTGTCGAACATTATCAGAAGATATACAGATCATATGAAGTTTGCTGCTTATATGGCTGTTTCGTTTATCATATTCTTTTGGCTCCTTGTTTTATCATTGTATATATGGTTGTATATTTTATGTTTCTGTTTAATTTTGTAAATTATGTATTTATATTGTAATGTTTATGTATTCTTATTATGTTTATGTACTATTACTGTTATGCATGTTCCGTTCTAGTTATTCTGTTTCATTGTGTTGTTCTATGTACTGTTTGTGTGTAAATGTGTGCTGCACTGCTGCCACCGGGTGTCAACCCAACTGCAGTTAACAAATATATCATATCATATCGTATCATACAAAGAGATGTGAAGTGCTGCCAACGATTCGGGTCTTCAGGGACAGGACGATGTGCTGGAAGTCTAAGTACCGACGTTTCGAGGAGAAATACTGTTTTTAGCATAAGGACAAATCGCGTCAAAACATCGTCTGTGTGCTGGCGGGCTTACATTTGAATAAGGATTTTTGAGTCTCCAATGGCTACCGGGATCTCCTTCCATGGGGAAAGGGCAGCCGGGGCGTGAAACAGACCGCTCACCTCAACCTAGTACCGACGTTAAGAGAGAGAAAACAGCTACACCTCCAGACCCCAATACACCTTCATGGCGGACACACACACACACACACACATATATTTGGGTATAAATTCAACATGCCACCATTCAGTACTTTGGTCCTCTCTCCCAGTCTGTAACTAGTAAAGTGAAATATTAAAATATTAAAGTCACTTTGGCCTGCAGTTCTGTATTGCTGTATAATTTTGTCTCTTGAATTCAGAGAAAGAGAGAGAGGAAAGGAGTTTGAAAACTGGGTCCTGAAGGCAATAACAGGACCTAACGGGAAGGAAGTAAACAGGGCACTGGAGAGAAACTGGCAATGACGATCGTCATATTTTGTATACCCCTTACCAAGCACCATCATCAAATCAAGGCGAACGAGGTGATAAAAAGAGGGCGAGGCATGTAGAATGCATGGCATAAAAAAAGAAATACAGAGCGCATGCAGTACTTTGTTATAAAACATACAGGAAGTACACATCCGCACGACACAGGCGTAGAAGGGAGGATATTATTAAAATGGATCTTGAAGAAAGAGGGTGGAAGGGTGTGGCCTGGATTCATCTAGCTGTAGATAGGGATCACTGCTGCCGTCTTGTGGGGACGGTAGGGGACATTCGGGTCCCACAAATTCCTGACAAAATTCGTCACTAGCTGAGACAGTACCGAACATGTCAAGAAAGACTGAGTAACACTGATATTGTAAGGTAATTAGTTAAATAGTAAGCAGTTAGGGATGTTAACACTTACTGTCGAACACAACTATATTTGTTATTATACGAGGGTGAGTCAAATGAAAACCTTAAATTTGTAATAAAAAATCGAAATTTCGCGCCATCATCATGTAAGTTGGTAAGCGTGCAACAAACAGCGTGCAGAATCGCCTGTAGGTGGCAGCATAGTGCAGATGCACGAACACCGTCACAGTATCAGTATAAAGATGGCTGCCCCACTTGAGACTTGCACCAGGGAAGAACAGCGTTATGTTATTCGGTTTTTGCGTGGTGAAGGTGTGAAACCTATTGAAATTCATCGAAGAATGAAGGATCAGTACGGCGATGCATGTCTGTCAGAGCAGCAAGTCTACGAATGGAGTAGAAAGTTCGCAAATGGTGTGAATTCAGTGGAAGATGCTCCTCGTCCAGGTCAGGCACAACGAGTTGTGACTCCACAGAACATTGCAGCAGTTGAAGCCATAGTGATGGAAAACCGCCGAGTGACAGTGAATGATATTGCAGCATGTTTAAAGATTAGTCATGGTTCAGCACACCACATTGTGCATGATGTGCTCCAGTTTCACAAAGTGTCTGCAAGATGGGTGCCACGGCAGCTGACTCCTGAATTGAGAGAGAGCGACGTGTTGATGCTTGTGAAGAACTTCTTCGGCGCTTTGAACAAGAAGGTGATGGTTTCCTTGCAAGAATCGTTACTGGGAACGAAACCTGGGTTCACTTCCACCAACCGGAAACGAAGAGAGCGAGCAAGGAATGGTGCCATTCCTCATCGCCAAAACCAAAGAAGCTTCGAACAGAACCATCAGCAGGGAAAGTTATGCTGACTCTCTTTTGGGACGAAAAAGGCGTCATTTTTTAGCATTACGTGCCTAGAGGGACCACTGTCACCAGTGCATCATACTCAGATCTCCTAAAAAATCATCTTCGGCCTGCAGTCAACTCAAAGCGACGTGGATTGCTGTCATCAGGTGTCCTTTTGCAACATGATAATGCAAGGCCCCCACACTGGCCGTACAACAGTTGCAACAATGACAGACCTGCATTTCAAGTGTCTTCCTCATCCACCATACTCACCAGACCTTGCCCCAAGTGATTTCCATACGTTTGGACCACTCACAGAAGCAATGGGAGGAAATAAGTTCCGTTCTGATGAAGAGGTACGCCACGCGGTGCATGAGTGGATGCGCGGACTACGAAAAGAATTTTTTTCTAAAGGAATTTATGCACTTTGTAAGCGCTGGAGGACTTGCATTAAGCGTGGGGGAGATTATGTTGAAAAGTGATACAGCTTTGTACCACTTCTGCACAATAAATATTATTTAAAAAATATTTAAGGTTTTCATTTGACTCACCCTCGTATTATAGGAGTTTACGACATGTTTCGGCCATATATGTGGGCCATCATCAGGTTGTGGTTAGACTTAGAGCTTAGGCTATACTAGCATGCGTGTATCCAACCAGATACACCCGGGACCATGGTACCCTGTAATATAATGATATCTCGAACCCGCCCCATTGCGCATGCAAGTACAGCCTAAGCTCTAAGTCTCATCACAACCTGATGATGGCCCACATATAGGGCCGAAACATGTCGTTGTTGTAAACTTCTATAATATAATAACAAATATAGTCGTGTTCGACTGTAAGTGTTAACATACCTAACTGCTTAAACTATTCTACAAAACACAACGGGGATGGCGCACATTAGAAGTAATTAGTTAAAGTTTTACAACATTTCTCAGAAACTAATCGATATCGAAGAAGTTCTAAATATTTATCATAAAGTGCCATATGAGGCACACATTAGCGACAGCCCTGCCACTTGCCACATTCTCTTCCACGCACGGAGACTATTTGGAAATAAACACTAAGAATTTATTACAAATATACCGAAGACTCCACTGAATTAACGAAGCTTTAATAGACAGGAACATTACGGACCCTGTCTAAATATATCAACGTCTTACACACATGCCAACATCCTGCTACTTCAAAGTTCAGTGCTGTGGAGCTCTGGGAAGCATATCTGGTGCACACTTACGTCCTTGCTCATCATTAACATCCAGTAAAACAGAGGCTAAATATCTGGGTACTGATCAACACGGACGGCCCGTTCATAAGCCCATTCTTACCACTGCACGTCGCAACACTGGCACTCCTCATATCCACATACAGGCGCAGATTCTCATCGCAGAATAAGTGTGTATTGCTACGACACAGTAATGACTGCAGGCCTATAGGAAGGCTTTGACAAGAATCGAAATAAGCTGTACCTATAACAAAGGCACTCGGTTTATAAAGCAGAACCAAAGACACGTAAACAAAACATCTTACAGCTTTAACACGGCGAGATTCCAAGATTGTGGGAAACCAACGAACACAAGAATTATATAAAAACTTATACACTTCGAAGGAACGGCACGGATAAAGAGTGTCAATTGCAGATACGTGAAACATAGTGGGAACAGCTCGCTTGTCAAATCAATTATCGATGTCATGGATGCAAAGGACGTTTTTCTCTCACGAAACATCTACAAGGCTACGTGTCTGGCTCCGTCAGCCACACGGCAGACGGAAACAAACAGGTGACATGCGTCTCACTTGGCTGCTTGTATAAGGCAGAATTATTGGCACAATTGTCAAACACACCAGTCGTTGGAACGCTGATTTATGGAGTCTTCGAGTGACCAGTATTAACCCTCTGAAGCCCAGTGGTCACTATATGTACCACCGGTTTAACATTCAACAATTTCACGTTCTGTCCACACAGTGTATTTATGTGTTTTGTGTGGATCTGAGAACAAACAGCGATTATTTCCCTATACAGCATTAACTGACTGGTTTTTATAACAGAGGCGGAGCGTGTTTACTGCGCGGTACGGACTGGGTATATATATATAACCCTCTAAAGCCCAGTGGTCACTATATGTACCGCACAGTGGTCACTATATTTACCACCAGTTTAACATTCAACAATTCTACGTTCTTCCCACACAGTGTATTTATGTGTTTTGTGTGGATCTCAGAACAAACAGCAATTACTTCCCAATACAGCATTAACTGACTGGGTTTAGACGCGTTCGCAAAATTGCGAAAAGCGACTATTAACTTCGTCGTGTCTGTCCGTCCGTCCGTCCGCATGGAACAACTCGGCTCCCACTGAACGGATTTTCATTAAATCTGACATTTGTGTATTTTTCGAAAATGTGTCACGAAAATTCAAGTTTCATTAAAATCTGACCGGAATAACGGTACTGTGCATGAAGACCGATACGTACTTTTGATCATATCTCGCTTAATTCTTCTTAGAACGAGAAGTGCTTCAGACAGAATTTGTAGAGAAAATCAAAACACCTATTTTGTGTTCAATAATTTTTTTTCTCCGAAAATCGTGCCGTTTATGAGATAATGTGGAAAAACATTTAGAGCCGGGGAGGCCACAGACGACAATATGGCGCATGCGCACTGCATGCTGGATAACTACGGCTACATATACACACTCAGAATATGTAATACCTATTGCTTTTCCACTACAACAATAGACGAACGCGCCTCAGTGTTAGGATATACGTACATTGACTGTCCTGTTACAACCGAGACGGAGTGTGTTTACTGCGCGGTACGGACTGGATGTTTAACCCTTTAAACGCCGAGTTCAATCCCATCTGCCATCTACTGGCATTATTAGAAGCTCACCATATTCTCCACTTTAGCAGGATAAGGGTTAAATAAAATTCAGGTTGCTCGCACAGTAAGTGGCGCGACTATGGTGACCCTCTTTCGTCGAAGGGCTTCTCGAAATAAGGGGGAAATAAGTCCTGAAACGACCGTCCCATACATCAGAGGTTTACAGCTGTGGGCTAATTGGATTCATTAACACGCGATCCTAAGAGGTGAGGTGATCTGCAGTGCGAGGGTGCAGCGCTGTCGCTGAAAGTTCATTAGACTGACATCCGCCTGCTGGTCTCTCAAAGCAACTTCTGAGCCAAATGACTAACTTAATAAAACTTACCATTAACGTCATTAAGCCTACTTTACAGACGAACCCGCTTTACCTACACATATTCTATCTACAACATTTCGTGCGAAATTCTGTGGTGTCAGATACTAGCATAAGGATCCGGGTCTTTTAGGACGTGACACTTAGATGCTGAGTTAGCGGTCCCCGGCGTTTCAAAGGAGCGCAGGGCCTTCACATTCAATGGTCTTGGCGTCCAACACCCCCAAAACCGGCAACACTTACAGACGAAGGCACTACGATCTTTTGAAACGTCCAAATACACGCCCGGCGACATAGAAGACCTGTCCTCAAGGACGCTGCTGTGGTAAACTGCGTTTGAAATGTGATGGCACACGCGCAGAAAACAGATTTCGTCTTTCGGCGAAACGGACGAGTACGTTTAAATCGGCGGGGAGACGTCAGTTCAGTCGACTACTGGCAGCCGAGGTGTGCGCATCAGCGGTAGTAATGCTGGATACACCAAGTTCCGAGGTAGTGTGACGGGTACTGGCTACCCACTCCATTCGCCAGTTTCCCTCTCCCTTGTGTCACCGTGTGCCATCACATTTCAACTGGATTCTAACGTGAAATATCGCAAACGCACACCGCTTAACGTACAGGTCTGCAGTTTCGGGTTGATAACAAACACGCACAAACGCAGGCAAGTCCTTCCCATTCACGAAGAAAACCATATAACGATCGTACAAAATCTGTTTGGTTTTCAGTTCGTACAAACTACTGTGAACAACACTTTCTTTTAAAAGTCTCCACCACCGGTCTAAAGACTCAAAAAATTTCATACCCATGACGATGACGTACGTGTCATAAGGAGATAAAAATGCAATAAAGATTTTACCGCTTACAGCTATATGATCTGTACCCCTCACCCAACATTGTTCGGGTTATCAAATCGAGAATGAGATGGACGGGGCATGTAGCACGTATGGGGGACAGGAGAGGCGTATAGAGGGTTTTGGTGGGGAAACCTGAGGGAAAGAGACCACTTGGAATACCCAGGCGTAGAAGGGTGGATAATATTAAGATGGATCTTCCGGAAGTAGGATGTGAGGAAATTGACTGGACTGATCTGGCTCAGGATAGGGACAGGAGGCGGGAACTTGTGAATGCGGTAACGAACCTTCGGGTTCCATAAAATGCGGATAATTTCTTGACTAGCTGAGAACGGGTTAGCTTATCAAGAAGGACTGTGCTGTATGGAGTAACTGAGTAAGTAAGTAAGTATAGTTATAACATACTTTTACTTCGTTACTGCGAGTACGAAGTATTCTTAAAAGAGTACAGGTGAAGTTCTGCCTACACATGCCAAGAAGGCGAATAAGCATACGACGGTAACCGGTAAATCGTCATCCACCAGCTGCTGTACCCTCGATACCCACTGCAGGTTGAGTGGGCCCCACAGCAGGTCTGGGCATTTTAGAAAAGAAAACAACTCTCTTGCCACTCCCGCGATTTGAACCCCGCACCGAGCAGACCCTAGCCTAGCTGTACTAAATAACTACCCACAATAATGTGTTTAATTTTCATTATTTATTATATATAACTCAGTACTTAAGACGGCATACGGCCGGCACTAAATTTCAAAATGTCTGTTGGTCCACGTACTGTTTCAGTCTCAGACCCCGGTTGCAGTAGATCCCACCTTCTCCATCCGCACCGACACTCTCTCCTAAGAGAATTGCTATCCGACGTTTTACGTCAAAACACCTGCAGCGAAGAAAAACAAAACCTGCATGTGTACAAAGTATCGTCCATTGTTTGGTTCCAAGAATTTCGCGCGATTTCAACACGGCCGATCCCTACAAAGGACGCAAGATGTCTTAACCAGTTAAAAACAAACAAGCAATCTGTTATGCGCCTTACAAACCGCGAAATCTGCTTCGATTAACGTCTGAATTCAGCATTACAACAAGATGTCTGATAACTCACCACCGCAGATTTCCCTATACATAAACCCAGCAACTTTGCAACTCTGCAACAACAAACCCACAGCTACACAGAACACTAGTATGGTGGTGCAGTGTCATGCAACAGCGCCTCACTGCCGACAAACAAAGCGGTGCAAGCTTGATGCGGACAAACAGCCGTGCTCTTCACCTTACTGCGCGTTGTCCTAATTTGTCCTCTCGGAAAGTAAAGTATGTTAAGTTCGCATATCTGATTCGTGAACTGCAATGTGCGGCGTTAACTGGGCAAGCAGAAATTATTCTTCTGGTTGAAAAAGTCGCAGAAGTGGGAATCCTCAAGAAAGACAATACAGGTGCATTGTGCAAATATACACTAACACGAATCTTCAGCTGGAAAGGTTAAACAAGGAAGCCGCAACCGACTACCATCCATTATCATCACTATACGGCAAAACTTCTGGATGAAGAAGTATATGAAAAGGTTTCAATTCTGATTATTCCTAATAACAAAGATGTCTTCCAGCGTCAGCTACTTCCATGTCTCTAGGTACAGAAATGACACCGAACGGAGCTGGGTCTCTTGAAACCACACTCTAGTCAGAAACAAAACAAGACAGCTCTAATAGTTGTGAGCATTGGATATTTTACACTATTTTTCCATGAAGATATCCAAAACATGCGTTTGCCTTTGGAGCTGTTACTATTTACTATTATTAAAAGGTAAAGTGATCCCGTTACAGGCCCGGTGTGGCCCACAGGGTGGGTAGAGGTATAGCTCTACTCTTCTATGACCGCAGCACTAGAAAAGGGTGAGTGGCCAGCAGCACGCCCCGGCCGCACTTTACCCCCGGGAAAGACACCGTACCCATTTTACAGGAGGCTGGGTGGGCCCCAGGGCCGGTCTGGACAGGTGCGGAAAATCTCGCCCACCACCGCGATTCGATCCCGGACCGTCCAGCCCGTCGCTCAGTCGCTATACCGACTGAGCTACCCGGCCCACATTTACAATTATTGGGTTAGTAAATTTAAAAGAGGAATAGCTACTGCTCGACGTGTTGAGTTTCTAGTGGCGGTTGTAAAAAATCTCTGTATTACTTGCAATACCTATTAGAAAATTTTTTACGCTGCATTCAGAATTCTGAAATTAGGTCAGCAAATCCTTGGCCACTTCGCAAATCTCCTGCGACGGCGGATCAAAACCTCCTAAGGCCTCCATCTTCGTATTTCTTAAGTGCAAATCTTGGATCATTAAACGACCGTTGCCATAGCACATGCTAACCATTATCGAATAACAGGATGAGCGAATAATGGAAAACAAAGACGTGCCGTGCCGGGTCTAATCCGAGGTGCACCGCGGTATTTGCCTGGAGGGAATGGGCTAACGCAACACCAACATCGGACAGAACAGCCAGTCTGCGGACCTTTGGTGCCTTCTGCCCACACAGTGACAAAGAAATGGGTAAGGCCTTCACTTTAAAAAGTTAAACCAATCCTATTACAGGCCTGGACAGGCCTTGAGGGTTCCAGAAGGTTGAGGTTCCCAGATTTCAAGACAATCGACACATGAAGGTGGTAAGGTTGTCAGCCCTACGTACCGGCCGCCTTTACACTCCCCCCCCCAGAAATACTCCTGGTAATCATTTCTGTTAGAAACTGAGTTGACCCCAGGGCCATAGTGCGACCGGAAGGATGTCAATGAAAAATTCCAATGACATCAACGGGAATCGAACCAACGACATTCCAGCATGTAGCGCAGTGCCTCAATCAACTGCGCCACCGCGTGCCCCAAGGCCTTGACTGAAGCGGAATTCAAACCCGTGAACACGGAGAGCCACGCCGCGCGTGCCCGATACAAAGAGACAAGACACGGCAGCAGTCCGGTACACGCTACTGTTTGAGATATGAGTGTAGTGTTGCCTAGCACATACAGAGCCTCCAAACATGACCACAGCGTGTGGCAACTCGTTGTGTTTCCAAAATGAAACAAGGACAACTTCCCTTCAGTCAGTCGACACAATTCTTGTTTCTTGGGAAAAGAATCTCCTTTTCTTTACAATACACCCAGATTCATTGTCTTGAAAACGACAATTCTTGATTGTTGGTAAAGAAATGCCTTTTGTTTGCAAACAAATCGAGATCTCTTGTCAACAAAAGGGCAATTCCAGTTTATTGGTAAACAAAGCCTTTTGTTTACAATGAAAATAAACAAGAGCTGTGTCAACGGAATAATTAAAAATTACAGTCTTTTCAAATTTCAAACATTAAATACGCGCCCGAAAAACAAAAGCCAACAAAGAAGTATACAAGAATAATTATATTGCCTCACCAGACAAAATTACAAAAGTGACACAGCAACACGTCACGTGACACACACGTCCCATAATCAGACAAATTGCTTGTAAATGAAACCAACTTGGTGTACAATATTCCCAGTATACTTCGTCAATTTTATTTATAACCTCCACGTGTTTCAGACCTCTCCAGGTCCATTATCAGGACGAATAACTGTATTTATACACTTGGTATTTTGTTATTCTGTATAGCTAGCTGTCTGGTGTACAGATTCTAATACACGTAAAAGATAAAGTGAATCCCGTTACAGGCCCGGTGTGGCCCAGAGGGTGGGTAGAGGTATAGCTCTACTCTTCCATGACCGTGGCACCAGAAGGGGGTGAGTGGTCAGCAGAACGCCCCGGCCGCACTTTAACCCCGGGAAAGACACGGTACCCATTATACGGGAAGCTGGGTGGGCCACAGGGCTGGTCTGGACGGGCAGAAAATCTCGTCCTGACCGGGATTCGATCCCGGACCGTCCAGCCCGGTAGCTCAGTCGCTATGCCGACTGAGTTACCGGGCCAACTCTAAAACATGTAGAGGTTATAAATAAAATTGACGAAATATACTGAGAATACTGTGCACCAGGTTGGTTTCATTCACAAGACTGTACAGAGATGCACGGTAAACACGACATAAAATTCAGGCAACTGGCATTTCTTTTTAAGCTCATGGTTCCGTGCATCGTAATTCAATGTTAATAAAAATCCAACCAGATGCAACAGTATGCAGATATTTATTTACTGCAAAGTCACTCTACATGTTTCGGGTGTCACAGCACCC
>Ga0123352_10014324_pt1 | contig 12625 bp, 5 predicted proteins | sample TergutLab28metaG_FD_89700 | JGI IMG/M metagenome (GOLD analysis project Ga0123352, IMG submission 89700) | Labiotermes labralis P1 segment gut microbial communities from Petit-Saut dam, French Guiana - Lab288 P1 | ecosystem: Host-associated > Arthropoda: Insects > Digestive system > Gut ... | reverse complement strand
GTATCACGCAACGAAGCACAGAATGCACATCCATAGCAGGGCACTATTCACAACATAACATTACACAACACGGCATGCTGCCACAATACCCAACTGGTACAGCGAAATTAATGTGACTTTTTATTGTGTAACTTTAGTAAGGACGATACGGCTCCCTGATGATGGTCCTAGGACCGAAACATGTCGGAGCGTTTTCAATGTTTTAATGTGTAAATTTTATATATGTGCAGTAGTTGGTATAATAATTGAGTGCTAGAGTTAATCTGTGACAAGGCAAGCCATAACGTAACAGTGACGCGTGTTCGAGCAACCGTGTTGCAGTAGAAATGCCATAAATATTCCATATCTGAGTGTCCGTTTGAGGCCTTAGATAGGTAGCTTGAAATGCGTATGCGCCATAATGTTATCTGTGGCCTGTCCCGCAGAATATTGTATTCCCACATTATCTCGTAAACAGTATGATGGTCGAAAAAAAGTTATTGAACATGAAATATGGCTTTGATTTTCTCTACTACTTTTGTCTGGAACACTTTTCATTCTAAGAACTGAGCGAGATATGATTATATATATGTGTGCTGGTCTTCTTGTAAAATATCCGTTGTTCTTGTGAGATTTTAATGTAATTGGAAGTTTCTCGACAGATTTTCGAAAAATATTCAAATACCAAATTTCATGAAAATCCGTACATAGGAAGGCGTTGTTCTATACAGACAGGAAGACGGATGCGCTGACAGACATGACGAAGCTAATAGTCGCTTTTCACGATTTTGGGAACGCGCCTAAAAATTGTTGCCTGCAAGATGTGGTACAAGACTTACACTTGTTTGTCGGAACAAATTCCCGATATCATACCCTAGAGCTCTTTAACATCATCCGTATTAGTACTGACACCTACAGTGGCTCAATAGGGAAGGCTTATACCAGAAATGTGTAGTGTAATGGAGGTGCGAACACTACTGAAAAATCCCCGTGACGTCACTGACACTGACACTCGATTTCTTCAGACACAAATATTGTTTCAATATCAGTCAAATCGCTTATACATGTAATAAGTCACTATTTCTTAGAACAATTTATTAAATTCCGACAAATCCCTGTAACTGTCAAAATGTTAAATTTCCCGCCAATAGGTCTAACCGAATAATGACTTTTGCATTTCGTCACGTTCTGTTGAAGTAAAACTTTAGTTTCTCGCCGTATAACGATTTGTCTTAAATGGGGCAAAATTTTTCTAGTCAACGTTGTGTTACTTTCAGGAGCTTCAAACTGTAATGAACGTAACATGGCAAATTGTTTCCTAGAAAGCTGATAAATTTGTCTTGAGCATGTTGCAAATAATGTGTTATTACGGAGATATTCGAAACAACACGAAGGTCTCCATTTCCCTGCATCGTCAGTGTGTACTTTAATAAAGTAAACTTAAGAAGGTTAAGTATACTACTAATTAGTTCTGGTTACAAAGTACTTTGTAAGTATGTATACAGATACACGCAAGCAGGCACACATGCGCGCGCGCACACACACACACACACAGATATCTGTTGCTAATAGAATACCGAAGATTTTGTTAGCTGTACTTACGTAAGTGCAACATTGCGAGCACCTTGATAATCCTGCACTTCCACTGAGGAGTCTGTACAAAGTTATCGCGAAAAACTAAGAATTATGAAGTAGCACGATCGGCTAAACGAGGAACTTTTACCTGAAATTACGAACCTGCCTTCGGGTAAAACTCATCAGCTGTAACAAAAGGTCCGCGAAAATTACAAGGTTAAAACAGAAGAAAGTCTAAAAAAAAAAGGTTTAAGCGGAAACTTACGATTTACGGAAATGTTGTTTGATTACGTCAATATGGAGTAAAATATGTATAAAATTTTTTTTAATGAAGGAAATTTTTTGTGCGAAAAGAAAAGAATATAACGAACTAACACTCCCTTTGAAAACCTGCTCTTTTCTGTTCGATCTTTTCAAATTTCGCCCTTTGTTCCTCAGTTGTTAATAATATGGCTTCTGTGTCAAGCTTTGCAGAGTTATGTTCGACCATCAATTGAATACGTGTATAATGTACAGCTATTGTCGCTTTGAAAAGAATAAATATAACAAAATAAAGAAACGAAGTCAAAAAATCGTATTCAACAACAAAGTAATGTGCATATGTGAAGCGAGTATCTGATATGTGATTGAAGTCACGAACCGTAAATATACGGGGTTTGACTCCGAAACGTATTTCGTTTAGAACGGAAAGTAGGCATAGCTTTTGTCTATGACTTTTTCATTTTACACCTACCTTTAGGAGCCACGAATGATGAGCATAACAAACGCCATACAAAGTTTTTAATTTTATAGAAGATTGTGTTATTAAAATACTTTTGTACTTAAAAGTACAAAATTGTACTGTATACACATTACGTAGGTATAAAGATGTTAGACACAAAAGTAAAGACATTTAGAAAACTGGGTGTAATGTTATAAAACAGGACTAAATCAAATTTGATATTCGTGTGTCCGGGCATCGTTAATATGATTTTTTATTTACAACCAACAAGATGGAACTATTTTTGATTATTTATTTCTAAAAGTCTCTGCATGTTTCGTGCGGTTCCTCCGTCCATCATCAGGAGCACACAACTGTAAACTCAGCTTTAGGTATTGTCAACCAATACTGCTGCAGGCTGGTATCCGTCTCATCCACGATACCAGCCTGCAGCAATATTGGTTGACAATACATGTAGCTGAGTGTACAGTTACGTGCTTCTGATGATGGGCGGTGGAACCGCAAGAAACATGTAGAGACTTTTAGGAATTAATAATCAAAAATAGTTGCATTTTGCTGGTTGTAATTAAAAAATCACGACTGAATCACTTAGCAAATTTCTATTAACACCACTTCTTGTGGGACTCCATTGTTCCCTATACTTTTTTCTTTCTCAGGACTTCAGGGAGCATTTTAATTGAAAATATTTCCGAGTATTTTCACGTGGGAAAAATCTACCCACATCCATGACGTAATTTATCTTAGCCTAATTCTTAGTACGGCATTTTAAATTCGCGACGAATTTACTTGACCCACGGGGAATTTGAATTCTTATGCACAGATATCGCCATGACTCCACCTTGTATCATCTGCGTGCTTCAGCGACATGTAGAGAAGCTGACATATCTCACTTTCGTCAAACAAGAGTTACAACATGTAGTAGTCATAATTCTTGATTTTAAGTTTTCGCCGTGTTCTGTATGTAATGTGTTTTCTTTTGGGTAATTCCCCGGCATCAAATGCTAATAGCCGACGTTTCGGAACCCTCTATCAATTCCATCTTCATAGGCAGGTGGATGAAGTATATCATCCACCTGCCTATGAAGATGGAACTGATAGAGGGTTCCGAAACGTCGGCTATTAGCATTGTGACACCGGGGAATTACCCAAAAGAAAACATATTACAGTAGTCATAACATTTAAGTCTTAAAGATCTTTTCATTTCGGAGCGAAAGTTCATGTCGTCCGCATGGCTGAGCAGTTTAAACGTCTTCCGTTTTTTATGTGTATTGGACCTTGCATCATCTTGATAACTGAAGAATAAAATCCAACTAGATGCCACTTAGTACTTTATTATGCTGCCTGCATTTAACTCCTAACCAGCAGCAACCCGAGAACCAGACGCCCTATGTGGTAACCAACGCTATCGTCGTGAGCGCCTGATAATGGGCACAATGGTGCCCGATACGTGTTGACCCTAACATAAGCATAATAAAGTAATAAGTGGCATCTAGTTGGATTTTATTCTTCAGTCTTCCGTTTTATTAAATTATTGCTTTCAGTAACATAGAGGTGGTTAGCGATTAAATCGTTGAAAGTGGACGGACGATTGCCATCGGTTTTCGATAACAGTGTAACTCATGATTTTATTTCGCTGAGGCTGCGAAGCTCGCTGAACAGAACCCTCGGTTGGAAACGGAAGAGCGAAAGGTGTTCTTATCTCTAATTTTGTTCGTTTACAGCACCGAGTGTCCACGAGGCGGCTACTAAAGCTAGCGTGAAAGGTGGAAGCGTACTTGCAGCAAAACTCGCCATCGGCCGTCAAACTGTAAATTTTCGACAGTCTTAGAGCAATCAAAACAATAAAACAAAATTATAAACTCTGAATTAACTTGGACATATTTTCGAACAATTCAACAAAATTTGGAACTGGTTAGCTCAAAAAAAAGTTCTGTTCATTAACTGAAAGTTTCGTTGTTTTAAGTATTTCGATAGCTTAAGTTAAATTAATAGCTTACGTAAACCCCCTTACCTAATTATGGATATCATAGGATCAAGGGTGGCAGCAGTAAGAATTGTACGCTATAGCGATATAGGAAGGTCATAAATGAAATCACAAGAAATAGCCAAATTTGAGTAATGAGAATTTCATTCTGTATTTACTTCTGTCATGTGCGATCTGTAGGAGTCGAAAGTGGGCTCCGTTGAGTATTAACTATACAACTAGCTGACTAACCAACCAACCAACCAAAAGAACAAAAAACAAATAAATCGATGGCAATGTTTTCCAAAATTAGGCATGCAATCCAATACCATATGTAACACTTCGTGACGTGTCATATTCAAATGGCAAGAAGATTTTAGCCATCCTTCCTTGCTTCGTGTGGTGTAGCATCTCTTGTTGCCAGCACACGATTGCGTATCAAATGCGTATTCGCAGCTGAGGTGCACCTCTGCTCCCTGCGCAACCCCAGGACACGCCATTCCTTAGTAACAATACCCGGCATAATTGTGAATGGGGTGATTCGTTGCTCTGCAGGTGTAGAACACCGAACTCTCCAGGCTGGCTCTGAATCTTACCTGCAGTCCTGTTCAAAGTGTACCGGAGGCTCTTTTACCAGAGGAAAGAGCGGTCGGCATGTAAAGCTGACTAGTGGCATCGATCTGTTGATGAGGTTAAAAAAAAAAGTGGAACTATGAATCTGCTTTCGCAGCTTGCAAAGTTACGAGTGTATTTATTTTGTGGCCGCGCGGTCTAAGTCGTTGGTGTGCGGCAGCTCGCCTTTTGAGACTATGGGTTCGAATCCCGCCGGGGCCATGGGTATTTATCTGTTGTGAGTGTTGGTTGTTGTCAGGTAGAGGTCTCTGCGACGAGCTGATCACTCATCCAGAGGATTCCTACAGACTGCGGTGCGTCATTTTGTGTGATCTCGCAGCGTCAAGAATGGGAAGGCCATGGCCCGCGTTGGGCCACAGCGCCAAAGGGGAAAAACTTTATATACGCTAAATAATACATATTATGCTGTACATATTGTACTAGACACTTCTTCTTCTTCTTCTTCTTCTTCTGACTCGACTGTACAAGCTTAAATGTGGTTTGGTCTTCTGGACCAGCTAATTCCAGGCTTTTCTCCAATTTCTCAGTTTTAGTGTCTATAAATCACTTATTACTTCATCTCTCTATCTATTCTTTCGTCGTCCTTTGGTTCTTATTCCTGTAGGGTTCCAATCAGTAATCTTTTTAACTAGTTTTATATCATCCATTTGTTTAAATGTACCCACCATTTTATTCGTTGTGCTATTTTATATATAACAATATCTTCTCTTTTTATCAACTTGTGCACCTCTTTATTATTTCTTATTCTTCATCCTTCCGTAGACTTATGTGGTCTAAATATTTTCCTTAGTATTTGTATTTCAAAACTAATAAATTACTTAAGTCTCGTATAGTAAATATCCAGGATTCACATACGCAGGTCTATCCCTGGTGCGTATTGGTGTTGAAACTTTAATAGTATGTGAGAAGACAGTGGAGGAAATAGGACAAAATACTGTGAAGGAATATAGGAAATTTTGTAAGTATACAAAGAATTTAACTTAAGCCTATCAACAAAGAAATTTAAGTGTATGAAATATGAATGGAGAATTGCTATCTGAAAAAAGGTGATGGAGAGATGGATGGAATATTTTTAAGGAAAGTTAAGCGATCAGGGTCAAACTCAGAATTTGAAGTGGAAGAATTTGATTTTAACGTGACAAATAATGGGATAAGTGAATCACGATATTTGAAAGTAAGAAGTAATAAATATATACTGGCAGATTATTATTTGTGGTCTTGGCTAACGCCTATAAAACTCTTTACAACTTCCAGATTCAGTACCACCTCTTGTCAGAATGGATAATATATAAGTGAAAATATATGGAGAGGAACTGAAATGAAATAAGGTCTCATCTATTGGAATATATATCTCACTGGTCTAAGTGTGAATTTATTCTTCCAAACGTCATCAACTACAGTTACTGGAATGCAGTGAGTAGCTTAATATTTTGTCAATTTTCATTTTATATGTCTGCGTTGTATATCAAGGTGTTTTCAATAGTTACTATGTATTTTAATGTAGTCTCTGTTTTACGTCCGAGAAATTTTTTCCAACTACCGATTTTCAGACAACTCGGACGTAAGTAAATAATGATTGCATGAAGAAACTAAGTTGTCGAGGCGGCTTCATCGTGAACTTACGTGAACCAAGTTAAGAAACTGCGTTAAAAAAGTCGTATTTTTGTGTCGAGGGATATTAAAGACAGGAAATCTTAACACAGTTCAGGAAATCGATAATTTATATGCCTTAACTGCCAGTTGTTTTCAAAATACGGCTCCTGACAAGCCGTCGCAATGCAACCGAAACATGAATTCTCCTCTAGCGTTAGTACCTCTAATTTCTCCCTCATGTGCAATTAAAGAACATGCGTCTTTACACTAACAGGATGTTACTTTCAGTTCAGCTCAAAGCCAAACTCGGCGCCTTAACTTTCTTTCATATTCTAATTTAGACCGTGTGTGTGTGCTTTCGAATGGCATGTCTTCATCACCAAGACGGTAACTTGATTTTAACAGCAGTGGAGAGAGTTTTGTTTTACCGTGTAATTCCCAGCAATTATCGAGTTCGTAGAAGTGTTTACGTAAAGACACTTTGCTTCCCACTTTGTGTCTCTCGCCAAGTCGTAAAAAGAATCTCGGATGTTTATAAAGTCTCGTTCTCTCTGTGTGATGTTCTTCAGTTTAAGGCACAGTTTTATTACATGTGACAGTTCCTTGTACATAGCAGCTTTGCATTTTGCATGATCGTTTTATCTTCAAGGTGGGCCAGTTAGCTCAGTCGGTATAACAACTGACTACGGGCTGGACGGTCCGGGATCGAATCCCGGTGGGGACGAGATTTTCCGCCCGTCCAGACCTGCCATGGGGCCCACACAACCTCCTGTAAAATGGGTACCGGGTCTTTCCCGGGTGTAAAGTGCGGCCGGGGCGTGCTGCTGACCACTCACCCTCTTCTAGTGCTGCGGTCATGGAACAGTAGAGCTATACCTTTACCCATCCTTTGGGCCACACCGGGCCTGTAACGGGAACACTTTACCTTTTTATCTTCAAGCGTGTGGGGAAATTACAGTTAATAGAAAAGGCAGATGTTTTTCATAGAATATTTGTTATCGAAATCTGTCTGATTTGAGGGTATAAGAAACAGAATTTGAAATGTGGTCTAAAATTCGTACGATAGGAGAATGTAAGGAATAGAAGTATTAGAAGTTGAATGTTCAATTTATGTTTGAAGTTCAGACACAAAACTTTAGAGGATTTAATGTGCAGTAGTAGGTTTATTGTTTTGGTAATCTTGATAGGCCTTTTAAAATGTTAATGCACATACACGCTGTCATTATTTGGTTATGTTATGAGGTGGTCTTAAACATGCTGAACAGTGTATAGCACTTATTACACAGCAAGCCACCTCTTACATTATGTTATAGTAATTCACTCCTCTCGTACTCTGCCAGTACTTCACTGTTTCTTTCTCTTGTACTCCTTACATTAGGTAAACTTGTAATATTCTCTTAGCTGGTACTTTGTTGATATGTGACGGTACGTAGGTCTCTTGTGCTGCATGCAACAATCTTAAATTCATTTGCAAGCAGCACAAACAGCTATCAAAATCACTGGCACTTCTGATCGAAATTTATTTGGCATTTTAGATCAGTGTCAGATATTCCTTATACCGTCTGTCAACAGAAAAAATAACAGCGTAATTTTGACAATACAAATTAAACTTGTTCTTATAAATAAAATAAGAGGAAATGTTTCTCTATATAAAAAGTGCAAGGAAAATGTCAACATTTTCTGTTACATTTTATGCGTATTGGACCGTGCATCATCTTGATATTTGAATAAATGTAGATCAGCTTGATGACACTTGCGTTATTATGTCAATTTACTGCTCAGCATGTTTCAGATGTTAATACATCCATCTTCAGGAGCTTGCGACTACTTGGTGCGTTATTGTGTAGGCTGACTTGAGGCGTGTTGGTGTTATGTAGCGTGATTGGCTGTTGGTGATGTGGTATCCGAGTGCAGGCTGCAGCCTGAGAAGTGTGTAAACAGCGGCGTAAATGGACTAGTGTCGTCGAGTCTGTAGTAACACAGCCGGTACATTTGACAGACAAGGACAAGGAAAGAAACTGTAAATACCAAAGGTCAAACATTTCTGCGTTTATGCTTGAAGCAGCGTCTCGTGACAAAGCCTCATATAAACTGACGGTCCAAATTGCGTCCAAGAGCAAATAGGCGACTGCTAGAAGTGAATGCGACTGGCCAAGAATATCGACGTTAGTCTTGTTACTCCAAAGAATCTGCAGTTATCGGTGGTGAAACATTCCTTATAAAATAGTAAACTCATCTTTTATAACGGGCCATTTAAAACTGGAACAAAGACTATAACTGACTATATCATATTATTTGTGATGCCACAAGAGGATTTTTTTTGTATCGCCAAATTTTTCGTGCATTAAATATTTGTAGCATTTACATTCTTCTTGCAAATGGAAATTTGGAACGTCTCGGCAAGTTTCTCGGATAACATAATTTTTCTTTTGTTGTAAAAATGTTAAATAGATATTTTGAGATTTTTTTCTATCTATTTCAAATTTGTGGCCAGGTCTTACTATAGCAAGTACAGTCAGTATTTCTAATACATGTAACACTTATAATATTTTGGCTCTTGTGTCCAAGAGAACATAATACTTGTGCGTTACAGAGATCCAGCGGTTACGTTTAAGCAGAAAAGGGCTATTTGCTTTCGGAACTATACACAAAAGATATCTCTACTCTCCGTGAACAATATTCCGTGTTTCTTGGTATTAACGTTGGCGATACGCGATGTTATAATTCGGGTGTATGAAACAGAAGCTTTTTGTTCGTAACTGAACAATGACAAACAAAGCTGATACCTTGTAGGTGCCAACATATTTGACTTGTTTGTAGAGCGAGGCTATGAATCTGGTAATAAAACTGAGAAAATAGGCTAAATGTTATGTTGGGCCACCTCAAGGGAAATTTAAACAGGCCAACTGAGTCTTAAGGTGAGTTCAGCCATGATTTTACCAAGTAAAGTTCTTTAGGATAACACGTTTTGCCGCCAGCATGAACATTCATCAAGAAAGGGATTTAAACTCCGTAGCAGTTACACGTGCATGCTTAAGGCAGTTTAAGATCTAGGCTTTGGTGCAGTGATTTTCGGTATAAACAAGGCGAATAAAAATTGTAATACTGTTCATGTCTTGTAAATAATTTTTTTAATCCTCCAATATTTTTATTTTGTTTTTCCTTTGCCTTCTGCTTTTCTCGTCTCTGCCCTTTTTTAATCTTTCTGTTCTTACGTCCCTTCGGTACTGTCTTGCTTTTTCGTCCATAATTGCTCTTTTTATCTTCCTGTTTCAATTTAAACCGTCATACCTTATTTTCGTCTCCTTAATTTGTTCTTCTGATTCTGGGATCTGAAATTCACATGTGCAAGTTTGGGGTTTGAAAATGTTAGAGATTGAAGTTCTTTTTGAAGATTTTTTCTCACTTTTTCTTCCCTTTTGGGGCATTATTATTAATATTTTAGAACAGAAGATGTATGAGAGATATTGATTTTCCAGTCCACGTGATGAGGGCCCACCTACCATTTTTTCCCTTCCACACACCCACACTTTTGGATTTTAGAGAACACGAAAGAAGAATAAAGGAAGAAAGCAGGACGTCATGAAAAATGCTCATATCTTTATGGTGATGCTGCATCTAGAAAGTAGATACAAGGAACAGAGGAAGTAAGAGTCGAGTACAGATGTGAAAAAAAAATGAGTTAGTGAAGTGAGACCCTTGTTATTTCTGCTTTCGTTCCCAAGCTGACGTCATTTTATTTCCCATCATTTCAAAAATATCCGTGTGCTTCGCATCGGCATTATTGTTGTCAATACATCACTGGCCGTAATTGTGGATACAGCAGAGGGGTAAGGCATAATTACGATTCCATTTTGTTTAACATGTAGGTATTGTTTCCAGTCTTTTCAAATATTACGCCCACTCTACCGATAAATAATTACCTACACTTCGTCGCATCGTAATACCCCATCTTCAAGGTCACGCAGTCACAGGATTTACTACGCTTCGACCTGCGCAGTAGTTTGGTAGTCGAAACGGCATAGATTTTCAGAAAACTTAAATCTCCAACAACGTAGCCGCGAGTCTTGCGATTGCGTCGTACTCTGTGACCGGGAGAGTGATAAATAAGGCTAGCCTGATCAGTCAAAACTCTTCACTTTAACCATGCAGGAGGGATTTTCTCACAAGAAAGGGCATGTCTTTGCAGACAGCTAGGATTCTATTAAAAATTCTTTGAAAGCTCTACGGTTTTATGACAGGCCTCAGGGATCCAGGAAGTTGAGGCTTCTAGAAATTTTAGACAGTCGGAACATGGATCTGGTAAGGTTGTCAGCCCTCCGCACCGGTCGCTTGTACTCCCCAGAAGATATCCATGGTGCTGATTTTCGTTAGAGGATGAGTCAATCCCAAGTCCGTATGACGGCTGGAAGGATTAATTCAATAAAAGATCCCAATAACTCCCATTGGGAATCGAACCCGCGAACTTCCAGCTTGTAGCGGAGTGCCTCAACCAACTGTGCCACAGCGTGCCCCATATCTGCATATGAGACAATTCTTTTTATACGTTACCTCTACTGTTCTGAATCATTTTGACATTCAGAGGACCGTGCATCGTGATATATTCTTATAATAAAACCAACGAGATATACTAATTTCTCAAATTTATTTTTGGAATAGAACTCTACATGTTTCGGACAGGTTTTCTGTCCATCATCAGGAGTCTAATACACAGTAATAGGTATATGTCATACAAGTTATGCTGACTGTCTGCCTGCAGTCAACATATACTCTATGACATATACCTATTACTGTGTGTACAGTGAAGAACTCCTGATGGTGGACAGAGAAACTTTCCGAAACATGTAGAGTTCTATTCCTAAAATAAATTTGAGAAATTAGTGCATCTCGTCGGTTTTATTGTAAGAATGTTTTGTGTCAGTGTGACACTATAATATCCGCCCACTGGCGGTGTCGTTCATCTGGAAGAACAAGTTCAAAATTCTTTTCTTTAACATAGATTTTACCATCGTAGGTTTGAATATGGTTATAGGTCACAAGCTGGGTCGCAGATAGAAATTTATATTCCCGTATTTACAGAAATAAATATAATAATGCAATTTGCTCTTTACCAGAACTACTCAATTTCCATGTGATGTTCCAATCGTATGATTACTACAAAAAAAAATCTAGTTCTAGCCTTACACTGAGACAATTTCGTGTAGTAAATGTGGTTATTAAGATAGATCTAACACACATGGATTTTCATCTTTTACGGATTTGAATCGCGAGTAAATATTGGAAGTGGATATGACGCTGAGTTTGGGGGAGATGAATAAGTGTGCGGCCTGGAGAGACGTTTTTAATATCCACAGTAGTGACTTTATGAATAAGCGCTGTTTGCGTAACACAGAAGTTTACAAACCAATCTCCGTTTTAGTGATAACATTTAATGGTCGTTTATGGGGGCTTATTTACCTTCTTGCATACGAAAATCTGGATGATGTGTGCCTTCACTTAATAAACCATGGTCTATGAAACGTCCATATGTAAATGTGGGAAATGCGTATAAATTTTAATCTGAGATCTTGGAAACAAGACACTGCTAAGGATATTTGAGCGTTGATGGGTGAATAATATTAAATTTGATATTTTAGAAGACGTACGTAATGGCGTATATAGGGTTCAGCTGATTGAAAGTGGGATTTATGTGCGGAGTCTTGCGAACACTATGATTGCAATGAAGATATCGCCAAATTTCATGACTTTTTAGCAACTACCAACTTTCGTAGTATCATATATTACCAAATTCTGTAGTGTGTTCATTAATAATGGTGGGTGCATGGAGGATATGGAGGACCTGATCAAGCAACGCCAATTGTGGCATTTATGTTCGTCACTTGTTGTGTGTGACGTTACATTACTATATGTCACGTTACATTACTATATGTCACGTTACATTACTATATGTCACGTTACGTTACTATATGTCACGTTAAATTACTATATGTCACGTTAAATTACTATATGTCACGTTACATTACTATATGTCACGTTAAATTACTATATGTCACGTTACATTACTATAGGTCACGTTACATTACTATATGTCACGTTACATTACTATATGTCACGTTACATTACTATATGTCACGTTACATTACTATATGTCACGTTACATT
>Ga0123352_10014323_pt1 | contig 12625 bp, 5 predicted proteins | sample TergutLab28metaG_FD_89700 | JGI IMG/M metagenome (GOLD analysis project Ga0123352, IMG submission 89700) | Labiotermes labralis P1 segment gut microbial communities from Petit-Saut dam, French Guiana - Lab288 P1 | ecosystem: Host-associated > Arthropoda: Insects > Digestive system > Gut ... | reverse complement strand
TGGTCGGTCGGTCGGTCGGTCGGTCGGTCGGTCGGTCGGTCGTCGTCGTCGTCGTCGTCGTCGTCGTCGGTGGTGGTGGTGGTGGTGGTGGTGGTGGTGTTTACATAACATAACAGTAGATCAGCTGCTCAAAAATTCCCTACTTGTTACGAAACCTGAGGGCTTATTACCATATTCATAACAGCCTGCTACTAGACATATCCTGCTCCAGTAAAAATCAGTTTAGGCCCCAATTTTCTATTTATTTCAGCATCTTTTTATATCATCCTCCTACATCAAGCTTAGTCATTCCAAAAGATCTCATACGTTCATCATGATGTACGATCTTCAAGTATGAGTGCTCTTCTTTCTTGCTTATTACACCTCTTGCCCAGCGCAGCCACCTTGAATTTCATCACCTAACGTTGGATTATTCGGCGAAGAGTAGGCATTACAACGCTTCTCATTATAGGGATCTAATCCAGCCTCCCTTTCCATTTCCTTAAATACTAATATTCTAGTCTGCAACATTTTCTCAAATACAGCCTACAAACGAATCGAAAAACACAGTAGCCTACACTTAGTTCAAGTCGATCATAGAGAAATGTTTGTAAGTAGTGCTCTTGGCAATTTGTCAAAAATGATGTGTAGCTCTGAAGCTTGAGATTGGCCTAATAAAGTTTTTAAGTCGACACCAAAGGACCCAGAGAGAGACACTCTTAAATTTTTTGTTCGAAAATATTTTTAAATATCTGCAATACAGGAATTTTAATCCTTGTTCAGTGTTCAGCACAACATGTCGTCACAGAATTAAGAATAGAATCGTTCAGAGCTAAGAGTGCTCTTAAGTTTTCCCGAGTACAGCTAGGCCAACATGTTTCTAATTTCGAACAGAACGCCAGAAATTGTGAATGAGGCCGCCTGTATTTTCCTCAGGACTGAAACACGAATGACATCTAATTCTTTGACTGTTCTAACAGCGTATTGTCAGACTTACACGTATACCATACAACATGCTCTTCGAAAGAAATCATTTGTTTTAGGTGTTCTTTCTCGTGGCCTTTAGCCTATTGGTTATTCACGTGAATCCGACCAAATACGTCTTTCGTGATCTTATCACTATCGAATTATTGGACATAGTCGCAACAAGGGACTATTACATTCGTTACACCTGTCCGTGTATCAGCATGTATCAGCTCGAATCCCACTGGAAACTGACACTGGAAACGTTTATGAAAACCTGTCGAGAGAATCCAAATTTGGTTAAAATCGTACAAAAATAAAGGGCTCTTTACATGAAAATCTGAGTAAGTTTCACTGTTACCGGCAAACTTTAGTCCACATAAAAGCTCTCTTTTCAACTGAAATGATAACAGGTTGTTAGGATAACAGAGGAGGTATACATATTACGCGAACGAGCCACAATGTTACGACATCCGTATGTAATCTGCCTTGTTTAAAATGATACGCCACTCACTGTTTAAACGTCAACGTGTAGCGAGATAAAGCGGATTATGTAGCACAAGCACATTAAGATTAATGATCAAACTCTTATCTCAACCTGTCACCGTACAATTACAAGACCGTGGTCATCATCACCTTTGGCACGCATGCTAATTGTTGGCCCGTGTGCTCGTTAGGATCCCAACGCTAGTGTGAACGGAATTATTATTGTATTTCACTTTCCTGTATTTCAAGTACAACTTTCAGACACTTTTACTTTCAAGATTTATCATTTTCGGAAGTGTTTTGTCGTACTTACTGGTAACTACTAACTGAGCTTTCGGAGAGACCTAATGCTTCCATTTTTGTGATCAAGAAGTTTGAGCAGACCGGACTATTCTACCTGAATACTAAAGCAGCGCACTCTTCCGAATCGTCAGAAACTCTTCATCAGCCGAAAAAGAGTAACATTCCACAGGACTTTAATCTTCACTAATACCGCTGTGAGAATCTCAGATCTCAAATTTGCTTCCTTTCTTGCCCATGATTGAGTGATTCGCCATGTTAGATATAAAATAGTTCATTACAAATATACATCACTTTTAATAGGCTTAGAGTACAGCCTATTTACAAAAGGGCTTCAGGTTTAGGCCTACTATTGTAATTCGTGTTCTTCATGGTTCATTCATTAAAACTGCCCGTTGCTCGTATTACATTGTGGTGTACGATAGGATGATGAGTGAACAGTGAGTTCGGAGGGAAGCAAAAGACAATGGTCGGTCTAAATGACATGCTACTCAGACATTTGTTAGGAAGAATTGTGGGGGAAGTCACAGAAATCATGACAGGGTAGAGTTCCGAGTGGACCACCTGTCAATTACAAGTCACAGAAATGAAGCAACTTGCTAGCTTGTTATCTTTTGAAAACTGTACGCAGGAATAGATTGTAATTACGTGTATATGTATTAACTTCCTATTTATATAGCCCTTTTACGCTGCCGTCTTTGTCTAGCTATAGACCAGTCTGTCTTCAACACAGCAAGACCATTAGCCTTCCTAATGTGGTCCTCGCGGCCGTGTGTCGAAACTTGCATCCTCTCTCAGCAGGTGATAAGTTCAATAATAAATATTAACAACAAATACAAGGTAATTCATGACTTGTTGACATTACGGCAGGAAATGATTCCTACGTCTTTATGATAAAAAAGCTTAATATAAACATGGATCTTATTTATTGATGGTTGCGGAGTTAGGAGTGGTTGCAATCGTCATAAACGCTCTCCTGTGAACCGCGCGTCGCAGTTCACGCTACGCGACCTTGAACCAGTTGTAACAGGAACAGACGGCGGAAGCTGCAACTCACAATTCTCATTCACTGAGCAGCAGTGTGTGTTGCAGTCGGCGGTGGCAATTTTGAAAACCTGCTTAAAGCACAGGTCAGTGCAAACTGAAGGCATTTTCATGAAGTTAAATTTCAAATTTATTACGTATTATGCTTCTTCATTACTTTGTTGCATGTATTTTCAGTAATCCTTACACTCTATTCTCAACTTCAAACGGCCGTAACTCCGTAAACACCCAAAATTGGACACATGTGTATACGAACATTTTTTTTATCACAAAGACCTAGAAAGTCATCTCCTGCAGTAATGTCCAAAAGCCATGAATCACCCTGTATAAAAAGGGGCGTAATTCGCTAGTCAGAAACAACCTGTCCTTTACTTTGAAATGTAAGCGAAAATTTCCCATTTACCCCGCAAAATAAGCATTGAATCGAAAACCAATTACAGACAATTCTGTGAAAATTGATTAATAAGTGATGGATGTTCTTTTCTCGGAAACGCTATTTATGCTTAATTTATCGACGCTCTCAGTACTCAGGATACACAGTGAAGAATGATAGGCTCGTTATAGAATAATGAATTGGAAAGAAAATGGAAGCAGTCAGCCTGGTGTAATTTGTGGTACTATCGCGAGAATCGCCTGGAGAGAATTAGGAAAGTCTTGAAAATTCCCATAGAGGATAATCGGTTGCCGGCCGACATAAGTACAGGACGCATACCATATACATGTCAGAAACCTTACTTTTCAAGCTGACAAATAAATTCTATTTCAATTAAAAGATCAAAATTTGCAGCATTAATAATATTTTTTTTCAAGATATGAAACTTCAGTGTTCCCTTTTTTTGATCAAATGAGTTATTTCAACTACGATATATGTGCCCTGTCGCCTAAATATATAAGCCTGTTTGTACCCTAAAAGAAATAAGACAAAATGGTGTGGAGTGGTTTTATTTGGGTCAGGATGCACAGAACTGGCGGGCTTTTGCAAACAACCTGCGGGTTCCACAAAATCCTGGAAATTTCTTGATTTTCTAAGAACAATATTGTTTCCTTAAGAAAGACTTCACTCCACGGAGTTAGTCAGAGACATGTTTTATTATAACCTTGTGTAACTATTTATTAGTATATATTCTGACCGTCTTGACCATCTTCAGGTAATGTAAAAAAACTCGAAACCCTTTTTTGTTCCCTGAATGTGATCAAGCCAGCCGAAACTGCAATGTAAACTACATAGCTATTGACAACAAAAAATTATACTTGTACTAGGGAATTTTATTACGGTTTAAATTATTTCACAATGGGAAGAATAGCATAAAGGTTAACTTTACTTTAACTTGAAAGTTAATGTATTGATTTTTAAAAAAAAAAAGCAGTCCCATTACAGGCCTGGACAGGCCCAGAGGGTTCTTAGGAAGTTAAGGTTCCCAGATTTCGTGACAACGGCACAGGATGGTGGTAAAGTTGTCAGCCTTACGCAACGGCCGCCTTTACCCCAAGGAAATACTCCTGGTACTCATTTCTGTTAGAGTCTGAGTCGATCCCGGGGCCATAGTGCGATCGGAGGGATTTTATGTCAATGAAGTATCCACTGACACCACCTAGGATCGAGCCAGCGACCTTCCGATTTGTAACCCAGCACCTTAACCACTGTGCTACCGCGGTCCCCTAATGTATTGATTACTCAATAGATTAACGTCTGTAGGAACGTTTATTTTTGGAACTCCCCATTAAGACCACAAGGTTTGTAGGTACAGACAAAGTTCTTCACGTGTCTGTAACCGTGTCATTGCACTCCCGAAAATTTAAACAAGTTGACAAGTGACATGGGTATCACGAGATGCCAGGACTAGCACAGACATTTTCTTCCTACTTTTTATCTACCCTCTTCCTTATTTCAGTCCTCAACCTATAACGAGGTAATGTACCTGTGCCACAAACGAGGCTGCGTGAACATTGTAAGCCTATATTACAGAGATGTTCTAGTCTTTTATCTTTCCACACAACAGAGCAGGTCACAGCAATCAACTGAAGTGAAATGCTGTGAAAAGTGTCAAAATAAATTTTTATCATCTTCAAACCAACCATTTCTATCAATATAGTCAAGGCAGAACAAAAAGTATAGTGGGTCGCAGTTTAATTCAGCCCTTGTTTCAATTTATCTGTAATGTTGTCGCTACATAGGCCACTAAGAAATGAACCATTATCTTTAAAAAGATATTTGTCTTCGCTAATTTTGGCCTAACGATGCAGGAATTTTGTTATTGCAGAAAGGAAAGATGAGAAGGAAAAGACATCCTTGAATTTGCCATGAAGTTATGTGTAAGAGTGGAAGTATAAGTCCACTCATTTTCATCCTCGGCGTTAGATGGGGTGAGGGCTTAGCTACACATTTTGGCCGCTTTGCCCATTGCGGGAGCAGCTTTCGATATTCATTACAGCGGGGGCTGGGTAGGTCCTACAGCAGGTCTGGAAGTTTTGGAAGTCCAGATAAAACTCTGACTTCTGCCGGGAATAGAACCCCTTTTCTGGGTAGTCCCGCCTGTATCCCGGTCACTATACCAACCACCCTATTCCGGTTCCTTTGTTAATATAAGCAATATAAACAATATTCAACTTTTCAAAATATTTATTTTTGGGTTTAGTGACATTTTGGTTGTGAAATTCCTTATGAAAGTGAAAAAGATACTCAACAATAAGTAGCGAAATTTTCTGAAATAATAGGAATTTTAAACAACACTTTTAACCGACTTTAGTTCAGGAATATTCAAGAATAAAAGTATATAACGCACTTCTTCTACACGGCAGCGAAATACGGAATCAGAGACAGGATAAAAAAAAGACTGAGGTCAATCGAGATAAAATTTTTCAGAACAAAGCGGGACACACAAAAGTAATGAGGTAATTTTGAGAGACGAAAGCAGAATCAGCTGAAGAGAAATTAAGAAAATAAAAATCAAATTACCTAGAGCATGTAACAAGATGAACAACAGGATGCCAAATATAATGCTGAATTATAGACCAAATTTAAAAAGACGACTTGGAAGACCTTCGAAGAGACTCTTAGACGAGGTCGAAACATGACCATTGAGGCCTAACTCGTCACCCATGATGATGATGATGATGATGATATCTTAGGTCCTTTCTTCTTGTAGCGTTAAGAACTTTTCTATTGTGCGAGATTTGTGGTTCTCAGGCAGTGTAGCTGAAGAATTAAGTCATTTGGAATACCTGGAAAGTTACCGACGTTTCCAGAGATCGTAGTGCCTTCTCCTTCAGGATCCAGCAGCTGTACAAGACTGACCGACTGTTGACTAGGAAGTTCAAGGCTGTCAGTCCTTCAAACCAGCAGGAAGTACTCGTCAAACGTCAAAGTGTCATATGGATCTTCAACATATCCATTATCGATAAGATTATCAACATAGTGGCCTAATGACATGGCGAACATCTGACACACGATCGCATTTCTAACACGACGAAACCAGAAACATGCCTGTTTGAGATCCTTTCCTTGACAAAAACAAAAAAAAAAGTCTGATTAAAATGCGAAAAAAGGAAACAATACTTCTATTTACACTGTTTGGTAAGAAACACGAAAATAATTTTAAGTTTTTTTAAATCAATATTCTGAAGCGGTAGAATCAGGAGGCTTCTAAAGAGTACAGTGTAGAGCAGGGGCTTGTGTCATTGGTAGAGAATAATACAAAATTGCATCCTGCACAAAAGTACAAGTATTGAAGGAAAATCGCACATAAAAATGAAACCAAATATATGTAAATGAGATGCAATAAGTCTCATTAAAATTATAAAAACAATTTAAAGCAATAAATGTGTTGACAATAATTCAAAAATTAATTCCTTACTGAATTCACCACAAATAAACAAAAACGATGTATGTGTCGACATTATACAAAGGCATTCCGACGCGCTTCATATTATTCTCTAAAAAAATGTATCATAAGGTGCAATTCCCAAAGCGCTGAAGATCCGAGTGCACTTTACAGAACAGTAATTTTTAGTGTTTCGTTTCTATGAGTGTGAAATGGAAAACGCTTCTCTATCAGTATTAGGTTTCTGTTTGAAAGACAGTAAATTTTAAAATAACAGCATCCCACTACTAAGAAGATGCTTGAATTAACTTCTACACAATTATTTCTACACAAATATGTAACTATTAATCGGCAAGAAGTTCGGCTGGTCATGTGCTTATCAAACAACACACTTTATCTTATAATTAATTATAATAACTACTAGCAACATTACTGTCACTGAAGACCATTAGCAGATAACAGAAAACATATTTAAACAAGAAGCAAATACAGTTCTCCTTTCGTATGTCAACAATGCTCTTTTTATGTCTATAAATATCGTATCCAAAACCCTCATGCAAATTTTCAGAAACGAACACCACGGTCATTTTCGAAATATTTCTGCTTCGTATTCGAGACAATCCCGATTAATATGTTGGTCCAACCTGACATATTTCATGGTTTACCTCAACCCTAACAGTAAAACTCCGGGAAAGTACCTCAAAACAGCTCGTGAGAGATTCCTTCCACATATTTCCAAATCAATATGCACGAATCATTCTACTATTCATGGCTTGGCTTTTACGCTTGTGTTAGTCGGATGATGATGAAGATGATGATGATGATGATCATCATCATCGTCGTCGTCGTCGTCGTCGTCTTCTTCTTCTTCTTCTTCTTCTTCTTCTTCTTCTTCTTCTTCTTGTTCATGTAATGTCTTATTTCAGGTCTATAGGCCTGTCTCTTGCAAAGCGAGTTCTCCAGAGGGTGCGATCTAGTACGTCTTCCATAAATTTTTCTCTTAAAATCATCCAGTAGCTGCTGCTGTATAGTGCGGAGAGTGTCATTATAAAACAACGACAAAAAATATAATAATAATAAGACAAATTTGAGCACGAAGACTCTTAATTACTTAATATTAAACAACTGGTACCCTGTCAATTAATTCATTAAAAAATGAGTTCTTGAAAAATATAGGCCCAACTCACTTAATCGAGAAAAATATTTTGAAATGTGTTTCTGCTTGATAAGAGACAGCCCTATGCTCAAATGTTCCAAACATGTGGCTAGGAACTTTGAAAATATAAAAACATACATTACTCTTATCCGGTGATTTAGCCCCCAGGAGTGCGTACTGATATACACTTGCAGTATTTACACTAAGTTTATTAATTCCTTGCATGCACAGCCACAAAACTGTCTGCTGAGATGCAGATAAACTTATAATAGACCCTATATTGTCTCGAAAATGAATGGTATAATATCGTGTGACTTAACGCATTGAACATTACACCCAGATTGAAAGTTGTGGAATAATCTAAAATGTCACTCATGGAATAACAGAGTCCATAATAAAAGCATAAAAGAAACAGGACGTGCAATGTAAGTAAATGTGACATTGATGCGCTTTCACCTAAATATTGTTACTGTGAAAAAGCAATAAGTATTAAATATTTTGATTGTGTGTTTTTACTCTTTCTCTTTAGTTGTAGGGCACGCAGACAGCACGGGCCTTTTTATATTGTCGTCTGTGGTCTGTCTGGTTCTACCATATTTTTACACTTTATCTCATAAACGGTATGATTTTCGCATACAAAATGTCCAACATGAATATGTTTTGATTTGTTCTACAAATTTTCTCAGAAATATTTATCATTTTGAGAAGAATTCAGCTACATATTAATATAGGTGTACATACGTTTTCATGCAAAATACACTTATTTTTGTCGTATTTCAATCAAGCTTGAACTTCCTCGACAGATTTTCGAAAAATAGTTAAATATCGCATTACATGAAAATATGTCCACTGTGGGCCGAGTTGTTCCATACGGAAAGACGGTAGGACAGGAAAACGGTCAGATGGACGAACATGGCGAGGCTAATTGTCGCTATTCCAAATTTCGTGAACGCACCTAAAGGTAAGTGAAAATTATACAAATGTATACATACATATTACACACACACACACACATTCACACACACACACACACACACACAGATATATATATATATATATACATTCTAATCTTTGTCTAACCACAAAAATCCAGACAATCAAATGCTACTATCTTCAGTACGTGAAAGGCCAGAAATGTTCAAAAGAATAAAAAATATACAAAAAATTAGGTGCAAATGACACAATTCGGGAATTGAACCACGATTTTATAACTATTAGGACTATTACTATTATTATTTTTATTGACAAAAAATAAAACGATTGACATCCTCGATAGGCCTATAGTTAAACATATAAGCTACATTATTTTAAAATGCAAGGAGATTAGGCAGTGTAACTGTAGCTTACCTTCTAACAAGGCTGGATTTACTAATGTAATTTGTAGGGGTTGGTTGGGCATAGATAAGTGGATGGTTTGGTAGCAATATGGTTTCCAGTCACAGTAACAAACATCTTTGCTATTTCTGTATCTTTTACTTGATTGATCGATTCACTTTCCTTATAAACTGACGGATTAAGAAGTTCAATTGTAACTACATTTACTTCATTTCGGTTTACAGATTTAGTATTAATTATCTAAACTTAGCACACAATATGCAGAAAAAGATAAACAACAAAAAAATTAATGAAATCCATAGTGGCGCCAAAAATAGTGGCAGCCAATAACCCGGATATCGTTTAACAATAATAAAGGGCAGAGGATGCGAAAACTGTCAGTGTATGCCTGACCGGTCGCATTCTGGCACTTAAAATTGTTGCACTAACGTAGAAGAACGGCAGAGGGCAGGTAGCATTGCTCACTGTCTAATTACAAGGATCCGGGAAGGGAGAAGGAAATTTGTCATTATAAGCAGTGAAGATCTAAGCAATCATGCTACATGAAATTACATTTTTTTAAAGATATTGTTAGTAACTCATGGCAGTGCCCTTATAGAATCGAATGATTAAACTGTATTGAAAAATATATTATTAGGAACGTGGAAGGAAAAGCTGTTGGTCTAATTTAGGGTACTATATCGATATTTGAATGAAAATGGCTGAGTTAAATCACTTTAAACGTCAGCCAGGATAGTCGATATCCAGCCCGAGGTTAAAATGCAACAGATCCTGAATACAAGTCAAACGGTTTACAGCATGAGCATTCTTTCTGAGTATATGCAAAGAGACTAGCCTGTTACCTTAATTTGAATAAATTATTAATTTAATTACATACTTGCTTAAAATAAGTAATTTTAGCCCGTTTCTATAAATTAAACTACAAGTAAAATGGAATACCTCAATTATCATTACTTTACTTCCTCCAGATCATCTCAGCCACGACTTCAGATGTATTACTTAACAAAACAGATTAATATTTTACCATAAATTTACACTTGTCATTACTGGCGTGTGAAATGGATCGCGCATTGCCCAATCGGATTTACCTAAAATAATATCAATATTTTGTACTAGAATGATTGTGTATATTGATATAATTTTATATATATTTTATTTTATCTTTAAGAATCTGAGAATCAGGCTTCGTAATGTACAATTTACGTACATCTTTAAAATTCTGGAATGTCATGGCAAAGACAAAAAATTCCCTTCTCAGCTTCAGCCAACTGAAGGTAAAAGGAGAACAACTTTCTGTTACACATTGTGTTTGTATGTGCTAAACATTTTGTAATACGTCAGCGCCCTCTAGCATAAGAACCTTAACATAAAGGACGGCCATGCACCTTTGCCTCGAGCGTAAATCGTTTTTAAATTGTGCGAGGGCTGCATTTTGCGCCAAGATTATTGTGATTATAAAGACTTTAAAACTTCAAAGGTCAAGCAATCCCTGTACAGACCTGGACAGACCCTGCGGGTTCCAGGAAGTTGAGGCTCCCAGCTTTCATGAAAATCGGCGCATGAAGGTAGTAAGTTCGTGAGCCCTGCGCACCTGGCACGCATTTGTAAGGATTATGTCAATGAAAACTTCCAGTGACCGCATCGGGAATCGAACCCGCGACCTTCCGGGTGTGCCGCCACCACGTGCCTCCTTTAAACCATCAGCGAATGTTAATTTCTTGGACGTGAGCTCCATTCAGAGGCTGACGTCCTATCGTAGTAGACGTCTCGTACATTCAAATAATTAAAAACGCATTTGCTAGCCACATGTTCACTAAAAGTTCTGTACCATAATTATCAACATTTAGCATGAATGAAGTTGTCAGACTAGCCTCTTATTATATATGTTGATGTTTGTAATACTGCTTTTAACATAAGACCTGATCTTATAACCGCGGGCAATTCCTCTTGCAAATCAGTGGTCCGGGGGTGGGAGGGGATAACTCTTCAACACAAGTTCCTGCTCCACTTTCTACAGCTTTCTATAAGTTGTTACTTTGCTCTTGTTTCTCTAATTATAATCTTAGCTTCTGTCACCAAGTCCCTGGTGTCATGAAAATACGAAGGCAACTGATTCCACCGCATGTTACGAGCATAATTATAGTCCGCACTGGAGCGCACAGTGACAGACATTTACTAGCTCTACCAAACTTACAGTCTTGGTATTGATAACAGACACATGGAACTAGAAAGCTTACCCAGAATGCACTGTTCTAATTTATGCTGAGTCTCGATGACTAACCCATTTCAGTAATAACGCTTGCAGGCGATGCAAAGGGCTGGGTAGGCAGCCACAATCACCTGAATGACTGCTAATTATTAAACATTCTACATCTGCAGATATGTAATTAACCCATCCATCCAACTATCACAACTGCACACCACCCCTTTCCGTATTAGCCTTCTAACACAGCTTTGCTTGTCATAGAGCATGACCACAAAATTCGAGGCACTTTTGTTCGTTCAATAAAAAAAAAAAAGTCGTCGCGCGTCCACAACAGGAGCTGAAAGTGAGACGACTGAAACACAGAAACCGGGAGTTCGTATCCAGTTCGGAACAAGATTGTTTGTTTGTTTTTTGTTTGTGTGCAGGTTAAAATGTTGCATGATCGTGACAAATTACGATGGAATGATATGCAGTCTAAAGCTTATTAATTAATAGGAAGAAAACATTTTATGGGAAACAAAAATCGAAGCGTAAGTCCATATGAGTTACAATTTTCAATTAGACACAAATACATTTCTATGAAATCATACAGCGTTCTGAATCATGTTTGAAAAAACACCGGTAAAATAATACAAATATATATATATATATATATATATATATATGTGTGTGTGTGTGTGTGTGTGTGTGTGTGTGTGTGTGTGTGTGTTCACGACTCTTTGCAGTCAGTAGTAACAGCAAGAGAACCGATGTACTTATAACGTAATATTGATGCGCGTTCGCCTAACTGTTATTGCGATGGAAAAACGATGATTATTAAATGTTTTACTTATGTGTTCATACCCTTAGGCATTCAACATGCAAAGCGCAGGCTTCATTCTTTCATCTGTGGCCTGAGCTACTTTACAAATTTTTCCATATTATCTCATAAACCGCACGATTTAAAAAAAATAACTTAAATTGTGTCTTTTGATTTTTTCTACAACCGTTATCTGAAATATCTCATTCTAACAATTTAAAGTCCAAGATTAATTTCAATTTTATTTAAAGATCGAGTTCGTACCGCGCAGTAAACACCCAGTAGCGGGTATAAAAACAAATCAGATGGGGTTGTAAGGGGAAATAATGGTTGTTTTTTTTTTCGGAGATCCATACATGACACACAAATGAACTGTGTGGGCAGAAAGTAGAATTCCTTAATGTTAATCCGCGTGTACATGAAGTAACCAACGGGCTTTAAAAGGTTAAGCAGAATTCATCGATGTGTTATCATATATATATATATATATATATATATATATATATATATATATATATATATATATAAAAAAAATT
>Ga0123352_10014322_pt1 | contig 12626 bp, 7 predicted proteins | sample TergutLab28metaG_FD_89700 | JGI IMG/M metagenome (GOLD analysis project Ga0123352, IMG submission 89700) | Labiotermes labralis P1 segment gut microbial communities from Petit-Saut dam, French Guiana - Lab288 P1 | ecosystem: Host-associated > Arthropoda: Insects > Digestive system > Gut ... | reverse complement strand
TAATTTTATTGATGTATTCTCAGCTCGACATGTTTCGGGTACATACGCCCATCATCAGGAGCATTAGATGTTGAGTTGCAGCATATGGTTTTCTGCACCGAGTTTTTGGATGGGTGGTGGTCTTGAGAGCCGCTGCGGAGGTCGTGTGTGCGGTGCGGGTGGTGCTGTGCAAGGCACTGTTTTTGAGCTTCGAGATTAATGTTATCATGTTTGCCTCTCTTCGAAATTCTGGAAATTTTCACTGACGTTGTGGAATTCTTTTGTTTTTAATCTCCTGGGAAATCCAAGTCCAATCAGTATCAATTATTGTCCTCCAAATATTCCTGTTACTCTAACAGTTGTGCTGCTAAGTCTCAACACATTTCTTTTCTGATAATGTTTCGGCATCGTAACAAACACTCGTGCAAATTAAGCGGTTGTTGCACCCACGAAACAAATTGCTCCCAGCGACTTTTTACACAAAACTGCTGGGCTTGTAGATGCATATATGTCATGTTGAAACTATACAGAAATATCCATCCGTTTATGAACAATCGGTGCAACAAGAGGGCAAAGCTGGAAGTTTTCAGACTCCAGAGCCGTAAGTGATATAACTTAAGCGTAGGCCTTCAGCTGACACAATACTCCCCTTTAGTCATTTGTTATATTCTTGTATTCGTCAGCATGTAGCTACCGTGGAATTTTCCTTAGTTAGACCAAAGTATGTATGACAAATATTTATTCGGCAAAGAGATTAACAAGTTTGTCATATTTTAATTTTAAAAAAACGTGAATTAGCACTGATCACTTACTGAGGCGTTTAAATGTAGATTCTATTTTCCATTTGTATCCATATTTGCTAATCGACAAGAGTTCGGTGTGCTGTTACTGTAACATACGGAGAGAAAACAGCTTACTTACAAATATAACAAGACACTATAAATTTTATTTTTACCCATTATAGGCAAATATAGGAAATATGCATTACATTTTACGTTATGTAACTCAGTGAGTTAATGATTTTTTTTTAAATAAATAGAGTGAGTTAATGCGACCGTAAAATATGTCAATTCGCTGCTTGGGATAGGTGTATGCTTATGTGTGTATGTTGTGTTCGTACAAGTACTAATTTAATCAGTGGAGTTACATCACTGAAGTATATTTTTTAATTTTTTTTTATAGTTGCACCGTGCCTTTTTATAGTTGCACCGTGCCTTTTTAAGTCTACGCAGTTCACACACCAAACAATGCACTATTTATTAACTTGGTTAGAAGTTTTAAATTTACATTAAAATACACAATAATATCGCTCCTACATGTTTCGGTCTTTAATGATCATCATCAGGGAGCTTTATCTGTACCTAACTAAAGTAATATTTATGTTAAAACACTCAATAAAATGACGTCGTTTATATATTGTTTGGTGATGTGGCAGCATGTCGTAGAGCGGCATGCTGCCACGTCACCAAACAATATACATAAATATAACTTTAGTTAGGTACAGATAAAGCTCCCTGATGATTGTCATTAGAGACCGAAACATGTAGGAGCGATATTATTGTGTATTTTAATGTAAGCTAAAACTCCTAACCAAGTTAATAAATAGTGCATTGGTTGGTGTGTGAACTGCGAATATATTTCAAAGTTTGCTCTGCAATTTGGATGCTTGGAGTGTAAGGAGATCAGATATCTGTGAAGTTGTGTTTGGTGACGTGATGAATGGAGGTGTTAAGTGCGAGTGTGAGTGCAGACAATAGTGTTATTTGCAAATATTATAGTCTTTAAGGCGTTTATAAGCGCGTTCGCAATATTGAGAAAAGCGACTATTAGCTTCATCATAGCTGTCTGTCTTCGTGGAACAATTCGAGTCCCATTAGAAGGCTTTCCCATAAAAATTGATATTTGAGTATTTTTCGAAAATATGTTGAGCGAAATAAAGTTCCATAAAAACCTGACAAAAAAACGACGGATACTTCAATGAACACCAATGCAATTTTTTTTTTATATCTCGCTCAGTTCTTCGTAGAATGAAAGATATTTCAGATAGAATTTTTAGAGGAAATCGAAAAACACATTTTTTACTGAATAGCTTTTTTTTTTCGAAAATTTTGCCGTTTATGAGATAATGTGGAAAAATATTTTAGAGCCGAACAGGCCACAGATGACAATATGGCACAAGAGCATTGTTTGCTGGACACCTGAGGCTACAAACACACACTGAGAATGTGTAATATTAATTTCTTTCCCACTGCAACAATGTTGGAACGAACACGCCTCTTAGTAGACGTTACAATACATTGTCTGTCTTGCTACTTAATTAAATACATGCTGAGACGAATATGAAATTTGGCTGAAATTCAGATCTTGTGTACTTCATATTATACACACACCAGTTCTTGAAAACAGTCATTTCAAGAAATAATATGCTAATCTGTAGTATGCGTACACACACACACACACCACACACACACACACACACACACTTTAAATAAACGAAAAAGCCTGTAACTAACGTGGTGTTTGCAAATTAATTTTTTTTCGACAGTTACATTTGCATTAAAAAATGTAAATCCGGATACCAGTTTATAACAAACAACTGAGAAGTAAAACAAAAAGCTGCTTTTCTCGCAGCTGCATTCTTAAATTATTACGGTAATGACGTCAATAAAATTGAGATAAGCGGCACAAATGGCACGCAGAGGGGAGAATGTTCATGCGTACTGGGTTTCTGGGACGGGTAGAACATTAAGGAAAGAGAAATATTAGAAGACCTAAGAGTAGAAGAGAGGATAATATTAAAATGGAGCTAAAATACGTAGGATGCGAAGGGGTGGACTGGTCTCGTCTGACTCAAGGTAAGGTTAAGAAGAGGGCTTTTGAGAAATCCTCAAGTAACCTTCGTGGTCCTTCATATGTGGGAAATTTCTGTACGAGCTGATAACTCAGTTGCTTCTGAAGAAGGGCTGCGCTCCGTGGAATTAGTCGTTTGTTTAACGATGCTGTCATTAACTCAGACTACATAGCTCCGAATGATTAATAGATAGTTAATTGCAGAGGGCTTGGAAGGAAGCGATCATGACGTCATTGAAGATAAAACTCCGAATTTTTTTTTTTTGGAGAGCTTCGGAAGATAATTAAATAATTAATGATTTTCACGGTTCGAGTCTGTACTCGAACTAGTCCCCTCCCAACTACAAGTCATCAATATTACCGTTAAGACATCTCTGTCGTGTTATAGAGCTGTAGTTCATGAACCCAAAAAAAAAAACAGACTTTAAAAAAAATCTAAAAGAAACTTTCTTTCCAAGACTGAGTTCAAAGCCCTCGTGTCCTCTATGGAAAGCCCCAACACAATACGTTGAGCATGAATTAGCTTCATTGCTTATTATAACGCCCCACTCAGACGCATGTCGAAAAATCCTTGTCAGCCCGTGGGAGCAAATTCCCCCGCACACTGCATGAAATCCTTCTGTATGTGCCTTCGTTTTTTTTGAAATCACTAAGTTTATTCACATCACGAAAGTCGTGTTCGGTACGTCTGTGTGTCCATCCGCGTGTTTGCTTTCTGGGTGGAGATCTACAGCGAATGTTTGGTTTAGTAAGAAAAATTTGGTTGATATCTGTCAAGTATTTCTCTTGCAGTATATAAAGACGCGCAGAAATCAAGCTTCACATAGTTTATCAGTAATGACACATGTACAAAATATACATGATCAAGGACACACAACATTGTCCTAGACTACACAGCTATCATAAAACATTCTTAAATGTCCTGATTATTTCACGAAATGGTAGGCAAGATACCAGTTGACCTTGTGAAGGGCATATGTAGGAGATGGTTGAGGTATGTGATAGGTATGAGGGAAAAATTAGAAATGCATGCAGATTTTTGGTGAGGAAATCTAAAGGAAAAAGACCACTTGGAAGGTCTAGGCGTAGATTGAGAAATAATATTGAAATATAAATAAAAGAGACAGAATGGGAAGGTGTGGGCCGGATGCTTATGGCTCAAGGTAGGAACAATTTTAGGGCCCTTGTAAAATGGGTAGTGAAATATGGGTGACATCAAAATTTAAGAATATGTTGATGAACTGAGAAATTGTTAGCTTTTACAAGAATGACTCTGCTGAATGTAGATTTTTCCACAAGTGTGTGGTACTGTGAAGTTAGTGTAATTTTGCTAACATTTTTTGTATTCCGAAGCTATGTAAAAGTGTCGTATGGACTGGTGGCCTGCCCACCATTCTCACCGTATTGCTCCCACTCCACTCTGTTGCTGTGAATTTCCCATTCTGTTCACACGTATGTTACTAGTGATAACCACGTGATTATCTTTTCACGACCTCGGTATATCTGTGATCTTCAGACTGAAACATAAATCGGAATTCAGAGAGAATGAAGGCCAGCCTGCCATGTGTCGTATTTTCCATAGGTACAAATCTCGTCCTTGTCATTGCAAATAAGTATTGTATTATCAACATAATGAGGCCACGGAAAGAAGTTCTATGTGATGTGGATATGACAGCGTACTCTTCATCTTCTTATAATTTTGTATTTTCCTGCAGCCTCTTCCTGTCTGCCTCAACCAACCCGAAGAGCTTGTGGTTAATGATGGTTACCACTATCAACATACCTTTGAACAGTATAGCTAGACGACCAGAGGGTAAGTTTGGAGAGTACGCTAGATTGCGTAGCATAAACACGCAATGGAATTGTGATTGAAATCGATGCATAGTCCTACTTTCCATGGCCGTTGTATAGAAGGCTAATACAGTTATCCATTTCATTGCCCATACTGTACAAACAGCCAGAAGCAATCTTCACAGTTCATGCAAATGGGTGTCCTTCAAATCCGTGTGATCTGTGTTAAGTGCTGGCAAAATATACTACATTATACTGACTGTAACATATAGGCGACTGTACCAGAGAGCTAGATAAGTTTGAATAGTTACGGATGGTGAATATCAAAAGAAGCGTACTTCTTAAGAGGCCAAATGAAATGTGAAACTTAATTTGTATGACATCAAGCCACTCTGTATTTGTGAAACACACAATATGTCACAAGATTTCACTGACCGTTGCTTGCCGATACCATCTGAATCTACGTTAAGGTCGGTAGTGACGTCAGTACAATAGAACGGGAATTCTTGGGCGGTGCATGTTGAGCCTGACCCTTCGATTACGCGTTTTAAAGAGAACTCATTGCAATAAGAGAAGAAAAACCTGAAAATCTCTTATATAATTGTGTATATTGCAGGCTGCATTTCCTATTTACACTAGTCTGAAACAATGAGAAGCTTTATTTTCAATTATTTTAAATTTTACTTTCGGGATGTTTTATAATTTATTTGGACGTACAAACTTCATATTTCAAGCATTAACATCATAAAAGCAATAACGTTAGTTAGTTTGGCAAACATTTAAAAAAAATTTCAATGAAATAAACAAGTAAATAAATTATTGAAGAATTAAGTAATTCATACGACGTGTGAGAGATAAATAAACGAATGTTTGGGCGCAAGAACGAATGAGGGTAGTAACTGAGGGAAAACTGACGAACGGGTGAATAATGAAAGAAAATTATGCGCCATTTCCTGTTTCAGATCGTCACCTGTTTGGCCTTGTTGTTCTTTGCTCATAATGTTTGCAGCTTTGTCCCACGTGCTAAACTGCCTTGTGAAAAAAGTTTCACATTTTCCCTCCAGTTTTAAATCATTTTAAAATAGCTCTTGTCAGATTGCGTACAGAAAAACCAACTTGATGCACAACTTAATCTTAGTATATTTCGTCAGACACCTCTACATGTTTCGGGCGTATCTAGGTCCATCATCAGGAGGTACAACCGTATTTATACAACAATTGATACTTATTATTCTTTTTAGATGAGTGTCTGTTGTCCTGGTTGGGTTGATGCTCGATTTCAACCAGGACAACAGACAGTCATCAAAAAAGAATAATAAGTACCAATTGTTGTATACATAGGTTGTACCTCCTGATGATGGACCTAGATACGTCCGAAACATGTAGAGGCTGACGAAATATGCTAAGAATAAGTTGTGCATCAAGTTGGTTTTTCTTTACACGATTATATCGAGATGCACTGTCAACAAAACATTAAAAAAATCTCTAATCAATTGTTTTATCAAATTATTCATTTATCGAAATGAGTTTTTAAAAATTCCTTTTATATTCTCTCCACAAAATTGACATAATTTCCTACAAACTAACGGTTACTATATATGCCATTACTTTTACCGTTAAAACATTATTACTTTTCCCTACAGAAAGCGTTTATGTGTTTTTTTTATCATTCTCAGAACAAATATCGAATTTCCTCAATACAACATTAACTTACTGCTTTATATAACCGAAAGTAAATAGTTTACTGTACTGAACAAACTGAAAGAAATGTGTTTACTGTGTGGTACGAAGTGATTCTTTACATATGATTAGGTTAATGTTAGTCTTTAAGGGGTTAAGCAATGAGTTCGATGACAAAATGATGTCAGCCTTTAAAGTATTACTTTTTTCTCTTCCGATCTCATTGTACATAATCGTTTCCGACTGAATCCCTTAAGGATTATGTTACTGAGATAAGTTTATCACCGAGATTAAGCCCACCGGTTGACTGTGGAAATAAAAAATAGTCCCTTATCGCTCCTCTAATACAAATGTGACACGGTTTATAGCTATTATTAACTTCAAGTCAGCTAAGGTATAGTCCTATTAAGTTATTAAGCACTGACGTGTGTATTTGCTTCAGAGTACATTTGTGTTCTTGTTGCGGCAAGGGAGCCCTAGTTTATGTAAAGGAAGGGACGAAGAAACTGTAAAGAAGTAAGTTATACATATGTATTAGCCAAAAAGGAAGACGCAACAAATTTAATTCGAAGAACACCGTGACCTTTACTCATCATGTACTGTCAATTCCTCTGACACAGTCGGCACGGACCTGAGAGTTTTTAAAAATTTTCTTTCATATCGGTGCTCACTTCTAGACAAAAATATTTCGAATCATAATTTGTGTGCACCGAGTAAATATAAGTTATAGTCGTAAATCGCGAGAAATTTCATGACTAGCTGCGCAACTGTTAGCTCCTTATCTGCCACCCTGTTCCGGAGGGTGGTCGGTTGGCTATACGTGTTAAGCATAAGAGTATGGTTGCGTAATCAGTCTAAGGAGGGCAGTGCTTCTCCGTAAGTGTTTTGGTTTGTCATTCGTTTCCATGGAAACCAAATTAAAGTCTGTTACACTGAATAACACCACGAGATGGCAGAAATAAACGGCATTTTATTGCGAGATCGTTGCCAAAACTAAATTAACACTAGATAAAATGATTACTGTCTGTTCTCTCAAGCTGTCTTGACGTATTTTTAAAGGGCGAGGGTGCATTTTTAGGGGGGAAAAATAAGCTTCCATCAAATAGTAGTCTACAAAATATTAGTGTTTTTTTGCCACATTAAGATACTTCTAGATGATGATGATGATGATAATAATAACACTTATTATTATTATTATTATTAGTAGTAGTAGTAGTAGTAGTAGTGGTGGTGGTGGTGGTGGTGGTGGTGGTAATATGGAATTCATTTTCCCCCTGCTAATGCTAAAAACTTGAAAACATTAGCTGACATTGTAGCTTCTAGCTATGATCGATTATTTTTCCCAGAGATAAATGGCTGCAGTTACGCTGATGCTCCTAACTTCGTAATTTACGCATTTTGCATGACAGAAGACGCGTATTATTGATGCAGTTTTTGTTATCAGAGTATCTGCTAAATCCTGTCCTTTGCCACGGACATTATTGGTCTGCGAATTGCAGTTCGGCACCTCCGAGGTTTTCCTTTTTTTTTTTCCACGTTAGTCCATCCATCAAAAATTGTCCCACCGTGAAGTGGAATACAGTTTGTAGTTGTAGTGATTTTCATGTCCCTAGAAGACCAATTATTATTACACTAAGATTTCATATAACATTTAGTTTAGCAATATAAGGATTCCTAATCAGTTATCTAAGTATCCTTTGTCTGTTTTTATGTGGTTTTTCGTTTGTGTCTCGTTTATTTTCCTTTTTTATTTGTGTTTCTACGTTGTGCTCTTTGTGTCATGAACGACTTGGCTTTTGACTCAGCAAGAAACTGAATTGAACCATACTGAGTGACATTACACTCATTGCTGTCATGCTTCTACCGCTCTGTCCTTTCAAATTTCTCATGCTCAAGTGCTGAATGTTGAGTGCGATCCTGTCTCTAAGTGCTCCCAAAGGCTGATATAAGTAAAGTGACCCCGTTACAGGCCCGGTGTGGCCCAGAGGGTGGGTAGAGTTATAGCTGTACTCTTCCATGACTGCGGCACTAGAAGGGGGTGAGTGGTCAGCAGCACGCCCCGGCCGCACTTCACCCCCGGGAAAGACCCGGTATCCATTTTACTGGAGGCTCTGTAGGTCCCAGGGCCGGTCTGGACGGGCGGAAAACCTCGTCCCCACCGGGATTCGATCCCGGATCGTCCAGCCCGTAGTCAGTCGCTATACCGACTGAACTACCCGGCACACAAAGGCTGATAAAACATAGGTGTAATTCGATAAATAGGAAGCTTACCTCTGGGAAATGTTGATGAAGATGGAAGTTATCAAAAATCTCCGTCGAATTTAGAAAGAAAATTATTTTGCCTGCTATGGGGTATGTTAAAGAATTTAATGAGGGATGTAATAATTATTATTACATATCTCGCCCAGCTAGACTAAGAAGCAGCAAACTCTATTTCGGGGAGGTCTAAACCCAGGACTTCTTTATCCAAAAAGGAACGTGCAAGGTCGGAACACGACTTAGGAAACGTACACAAAATAACTGTGTATGTGAACAACGTAGTATGAAGCTCTACCAGTGGGACTGAAGTAGAGCTGTACAAATTATTTACATTGGCACTGCTTCAAAAATCAGAGAAGACTGGGATGTCTTGCACTTAAAGTCCATTGTCTGTGTCATAAGTATAGAAGTGATAATTTCCTCCGAAGCCTTGTCCACCGTAGGAACAGGCAGCAGGAAATAGTTTAAGGTTTTTGAGAAGTTCGCAAGAGTTGTAACTGAGGTCTGGAAAGAAATCGACATATGTGTTAAGATTTTCTCTGGCTATCAAAAGAGGTCGTGTTGGTTACATCAATTCTGGTAATCCCATACAGATCGGATGGGTTTTCCTCAACTTTCGTTTTCCGAGAAAAAGTTTTATCTGGTAGGTAGTGCTCCCTTTAACAAACAGTGACCCAAACAACAAAACTGGGATATCCATAGGAAGTGAACACAGGCGCACCTGGAGTGTAATAAGACATCCGTTCAGGGCACGCAGCCTTGCATGTAATTTTCAGAAAAAAAAAATGACATCTGAAACTGGAAAAACGTTGTGGTGGATATTAGTTCCAGATGACACAGTATGGCTCAGTGGCGGATCGTATCAGATTTGAGGCTTTGAGAGCGGTCTTGTAAATATTATGGCTTCGTGAGACTGGCACGGTGAGGTTTGGTAGATAACTACCGACGTTTCGGGAGAACCTTCTGCCCTGAATAGACTGGCCACAGGTTGCTCCGAAACGTTGTTATCTATATGTCGGAGTACACGTCGCTGAATTCCAGACAACAACGATCATTAATTCTTATAACAAAAGCCAAAGGAATGCACTATTTCTCAAATGTATTTGATAAAGTACTCTACATGTTTCGGAAAGGTCCACTGTCCATCATCAGGAGTATCTCAACACTGTATACACGCAATAGGTATTTGTCATGCTAGTTCTGTTGGCTGTCTGCTAGCGTGGTCATCCTGACCACTCTAGCAGAAGCCAACAGAACTAGCATGACAATTACCTGTTGCGTGTATACAGTGTTGAGATACTCCTGATGATGGACAATGGGCCTTTCCGAAACATGTAGAGTACTTTATCAAATAAATTTGAGAAATAGTGCATTTCGTTGGCTTTTGTTATAAGAATGCATCACGATGCACGGTCCTCTGAATGTCATACAATCATTAACAACAACTTACTGGAAAAAGACAAGAAAACTGCCATCACCTTGTGGCATTCAAAATTAACTTTCTGTTTTTTGTGACACATTACCCTTTATTTGTATTATTACATCTGAGACATGTGAAGTCTCTTATCAAACGTGTATAGAAGGTTTCCACCATGAAGAAAGAGAGGCTGGAGCTGCAGCTGACCAAGCACTTTGAGCTACTGGGGCCCACAAGAAAGGCGGTGGGCGAAGAACAGATTGTAGAACATAGGAAGATGGCGACGTTGCACAATTTATTTCACATTCTCCGTGGCACTAAAATATAGTGCAACCACTAGCATTATAAAGAGGCATTAGTGTTACTTTCACATCTGGAATTTTCAAGAATGTTTGTTACCATTATTATGCCGATCTGCCAGTGTATTCTTATATACACAACCATAATTTGGAACGAGGGAATTTTTATCTACCAAAATGGGTTTTAGATACATAAACGTTTCAACTTTGTTTCCTGCACCTATTTTCTAAGAAACTAAATATAAAAAAATCCCGTTTTTTCCCCGCTTCAAATCTGTCGCTTCAATAACTTGTGCTACCCACTCCTCCGCTGCAGCGATGGTGGCAAATTCTGTCGGTGTGATCTGACAAGCAGGACATCTATTTTGCTTGAACCACGTCGATCAAAACACATTACCTTAAGAACTTCTACGCTTTTGTTGTGTCACCTGATATATGTCTGCGTAAATGTACCTGTAATGAGATGACCCGATTTCTTTCCACCAGCTACCCAGGCACGTTTTCCCATACTTATCGGGGTGCTGATAAGTCCTTACCCGACCAGGAAGGAAACAAGCTGCGCCTGTCAAAAGTGTGATGGTAGAGGAATGGGTTGATTTGGCTGGGGTACGGACAGGTGGTGGACTCTTGTGAATGTGGTAATGAACCTCCAAATTCCATAAAATGCGGGGAATGTAGCTTGGTTCCTTCCTGGTCGGGCTAAGGACTTATCAGCACCCCTGTAAATGGCTTTAATAACCAAAGATCTTTGCTACATAATCCTAGCTATTGAAACGTCATTAGGCAACATGAAACAAATTCATCAGGCGCCATCATTAAAGAGAAGATAAACAGCTATAAAATTTATGACCGGGTGAAAAAGCGATTAATTCCTCTGTAGAAATCCACTGAAGGGAAAAAAATATGTCCTGTGATAAAGCGAGGCTCTCAGCTCTTGAAACGCATCTTGAGGCTTTTTTTCCTACTTACAAGGAGACAGAATTTTCGCATGCAGCGTGACACTTCAGTGTGCATAGCTAAGTAATACATTTCGAAGGAAACTGAATATTTTCTTCACAGGTTTGTGGGGCATTCATGCAAATTATGTTCACCAAAGATTTTCACTTTTAATTTCCTATCGATAATAATGCGATGCCTGCGAAATCCCGAGATGGGACGGTCGCTGGGAACATAATAAGTAATCTATAAGAGTTATTTTAATTATGAATAAATTAATTCAAAGATGGGCACCCAAATGGGGCACGTTTGCCATAATTCTAAATTACCGTAGCACTATGGGGAAATGTGGAAATTTGGAGCGTAAAACACATAAGTCTAATGTCAGATTAATTTCAGTAACTTATACATTTCTCTGGGAAGTGGGGCCGTTTAACCTTTTAGATATCTACCAGCAGTTTGGAAAAAAGCCCTTATCTCTTTCTTCAAGTCGTGAAGAATGCTGGTGATAAAACTAAACCGTTTACAATATGATAACAACGTAGGTTATTTCGAGAAACTTCTTGGAAAGACTGATTTCTTAATTTCATGACAAATTTTCTATTGCGTAGGTCACGCGAGGTCTTGACGCAGTGATTTTAAATAGCAAATTAAAAAAAAAAAAATGTTTGCCTACTGTATAATGTACTCTTCTGCAATTTAGAAAAAAAAAAATACGAATCGTCGCCTGATCGATTTTCAAATTCAGGACCTCTGAAAAACGAAGCAGAACTCGTAAGTCCTCGGTCGCCACAATCTGTGAAACGTCTGTAAGAACATTCAGATGGCTGGCGCTGCTAACATTACTGTCAGTGCTGGGGTTTATTGTCGTGTTTCCCGCCGTGTGTCATCGCATCTTTTTTTCGAGAAAACACAAGGTCAGAAAATAAAAGATACCGGCAAGGACACAGAGTCTACGTGTAAAAGTGCGTTTGTTTACCTTTTTCTTTACGTAATGTATATGTGTCATGGGAAATTTTGAGTAGGCTTGAATCCGAGGAATTAATTTTTGCCATCTGAGTTCCTAATGCGTTACCAGTCACACATGAAGCGAACAATGGAAATAATAACTGGTGCTTGGCCACAAGGTAGTATTGTGTTCATAATTTAATTCAGATGAATGTTACGGAATTCAGTAGACATAAGCTGCATTTTCTGCACATGTAGAAAATAACTTCGTCAACTGATAATGTGTTAGGAGAACTCTGAATTCAGCACCATAACCATAACCATAACCATAACCTAACCTAACCTAACTTAACGTAACGTAACCTAACCTAACCTAACCTAACCTTACCTTACCTTACCTTACCTAACCTAACCTAACCTAACCTAACCTTACCTTACCTTACCTTACCTTACCTTACCTTACCTTA
>Ga0123352_10014321_pt1 | contig 12626 bp, 5 predicted proteins | sample TergutLab28metaG_FD_89700 | JGI IMG/M metagenome (GOLD analysis project Ga0123352, IMG submission 89700) | Labiotermes labralis P1 segment gut microbial communities from Petit-Saut dam, French Guiana - Lab288 P1 | ecosystem: Host-associated > Arthropoda: Insects > Digestive system > Gut ... | reverse complement strand
TTCACTTCTTATGTACTCAACATGTTTCGGACATTAATATATCCATCATCAGGAGCGTGCGACTATTCTGTTGAGTGACCACATTGGTCGTATTGTTCTTGGTTCGATGTGTGTTGGAGATTCGGTGTGGTTGGTCTTTTATTCTTCAACTATGAATGTTAAATTTAAAAACAGCTGGAAAATTAGCTCTCAGCGTGAATAATGTGAAATATTTATGGCGATTAATTCTGTATTCCCATATTACTAACTCGTCCACAAAGAAGTCAATAATAAATACAGATAACTTCACAGAGGCATTCCAGCATGCTGCAGAATCACTCTACTGCGCTTTTGAAGTTCTGATGGGGAAATGTACTACTTGAACTTCTCATAGGCCTGGTAGAAAGATTCCTTGGTATTTCAGATTAAAATTGAATATACAATGGGTGTAATATGATTATAAACGATTCGTATATCTCTATACCCAAGGAATGCAATTTTGTTTAAGGAGCACCTATATGGTCTAAATTTATATTCGGACAGCAGTTATTTTCCTAGAATTACAAAAGCTCCTCACTAAGCCACACACTCACTCCGAAACGTCTCTTATAGGGTAGAAGGTCTTAGAAAGTAGTTTAAATTTCCGCATTTTTCTAGTAATAAATGGGAGTTCTGTGACCATTTCAAGTAAGGCACACACTTACACATACAACAAAGTCTCAAGAAAAAGATTCTAATAGAACAGAAAGGGGATTATCCTCCTCAATATATTACGCTGAAAATAAAATATATTTCTTATAGTTTTCTTGCATATGCTACTCTCTATTTTATGTTTGTTGGTTTTCTCTTTCAAACTTGTTCTTCTTTCATATCTAAAAGACGGAAAAGTGATTCTGTTCCATTCTTATCTGACTATTATGCAAGTAATACCAGTCTAACACACTGTGTTAGTAGAAGGGACACTAATTCTGCTGTGTACTAAGAAGTCCTTATTTCAACCATCAGCCGAAAGACAAAGATGTGCCTGGACGTTGGTGTTCCTCTCTGTTTTCCCATTGACAAAAATGGAGAGTATATAAATCCAGAAACCGACAGCGTCCTTCTGTGTCTTTTGCAGTTCACTGCTCATTAATCATTCTACAAATCGGATCCTAGCTTGTAGAGTTACTGACAACATTGTTACACAAAGTACATTAAGTAAATAAAAAAACTAATTATTCTAGTTTGTATAGGTATAGGATTTCTGTAAAGAAAATTTTGAAATATTAGTGTGTAAGGCTTTTAATGTCTCACGCCAGTAAAGAAACTTCCTTTTAATTTAGCGGGAACAAAGCATAAAATTCTCTTTACGTTAGTAACGATACAGTCTGTCATCCTTTATCGGAACAAACCTGCGAGACGGGTTTGAGTCGATATCTCAAGCCTTGTGATACGAATCGATATTTCCAAGAACCAATTGGCTATAAATAGGTGATAAGATATGGCGTGGGTCCTTTTGTATACGCGTTCGGTAGGGTGAGGAATGCAAGATGAGGGAATATAACCTATCGACCACCAGTGCATGCAACACAGCACCAGCCTTATCTACGTCATGCACATCGCACACACTGCTATACAGACCGTACGAAAATCGGGTCATAGACGCAGCCGCAGTCTGTAGCTCTTTGGTTCTTTTTACAAATAATGATGGAGCTTAGGAAAGTACAGTTACTGTTTCAACTGCTTAAATTAATATTAGGTCCCTCTCACTTATGAAACTGCGTGAAATTCGGCACAGTTCTTCTATTATAAAAAAAAATTGTTATATTATAGTAAGGGTTAAGATAATTGTCAAAAAGTTGACGGAAAAACCAAACTGTCAAGTCTAATTGGTCAATGTTAAAACAAACAGCAAACGGCAAGGACGAAGTATCAGTGACGGAACTAAAGCAGAAATTTTGAGGATATTTAATGTTATCTCTATTCAAATGGGACAGCAAGCAGCATTTGTTCGACGTGCCTTTTACCCTGAATACGTTCCTCCTTTCTAGCGAATCCAAGTAACAACCCGCGCCTTGTGACACAGCATAATCGACGACGTTTTCCGCTTCATATTCAGGTTCTGTTTACTAGCCACCTACGCCGAATAACCGATGTTATGAGAATTCCATACCCAAGTCTGTGCATAGAAACATAAATTATTATGTGCTCAATCACAAAGTTATAATAATTTTTGTCAATTTTATTTAAATAAGATTTTTCAAAATAGAGTTTAATGTGAGGAATGCAGTAAATTACAAATTCTCAAAGACGTCACAGGGAAGGTGTGACACGTTTTAAGGGGTTAAGATGGAATTTTGCGGAGATTCTAATAAAAATTACGAAAACCTCTAATATGTCTGACATCTGGAATGGTATCAGAACTGCGGGCCCCCGAAGTACGAAGACGTTATGGTTAACCAATCGACAGCGACTTTTGTTAGTTGAAAGGTGGGAGACACTCTGAAATTTTCATGCTTAATCTAGTACCTGCACACCCAATGTCGTATACAACGAGCAGATTTTGAACTGTTTCCAATACAGTACTTAGGATCAACGAACGGTGAGCAGACAGAACAGTTTTTCTGCTTCTGTGCTCAGCCGTAACGAACCGCAAGGTAGTGATTCAGGCTACCGATTTTTGTGCCATCTCACAAGCAAACAGCAAACTGTAACCAGGTCACTGGAAAAGACAGCAAAACGGGCAAGAATTTATAGTACTTGCCATAAATTAATTTGGTTTGAATTTGCTTATTAAGAACTCAAGAAACTGAACAATATGTCTCACTCCGAAAATGCGGAAAAACACGGTCATATCCCCCTTGAAGAATTATGTCTGAACATCAAACAAATGGCTGAGAAGAGAGAAGATGAATTTTTCTTTTCGCCTGACTACACTACCAAGCAAAGCAGTAAGGTGTGGCGTTGTATACTGGAATCATGCGACTCAGAATAAGGTTCTGGAATAGAGTAAGGAAATATTAGGCTCCAAAGAAAGCACAGAATATCTTCAGCAGCCGAGAAACTGTGACACGCTGCGCAAGGACAAGGCAGTCTCAACAACAATGTCAATAAATAAAATTTCGATAATGGCCCAAATATTTTATGATGTTGATTGTGACTATTACGACGAAAATTCATGTAATTTATGTGGCAAATGAAACGCCAGTGCCTGATCGACGCTGTGATCTTCTAGGTTATGACATCTTGCACTTTGTCCTCCTTCCCTCAATATGGATGCATTATGCTCTAAAGAAATGTTGGTGAAATCCATCACACCACTATTTGTGACAGTTACGAGTATTACAATTAATTATTATAATTTTAAAGGCATAATGAGCAGTTTACGTCTGGATCTCCTGCATTAAGAACGTTGGAACACAGTTTTTCGTTTGATACGTCGGCTGTGAATTTATACATTTTCATAATTCGCATTTATGTGCTGAAAAATACCTACTGGTTTACAATGATCAAAGGCCTTACAATATATCATGCTATGGGGATTGTTTATCTAATTTCTGCAATTAAACCGCCCCTATTCGATGTACTTATCTTGATAATCAGATTAATTACAAGCATGAAATAAAAAAACTCATTTAAAATGTCCCCAACATTCTCTGCCAACTAATTATAGCTGGAGGTTATAAAATGCATACCGTAAACAATAAATTAAAAATTCCACATTTGTAACAATTTTTATTATAAAATCGTTAAATAGATATTAATCTTTTTTCCACCGTTTTCATCATATTGTTTCCATCAGCTTTTTTGTCACTTTATACGCTACCCTGAACAGAATGCAATAGTTGTCACAATCCATTTTGTGCGGTTTCAAGTAACACTCAATACTGACATTTAACCCTTTACAAACAACACATACTATAATATAAACAACCAACTAGATGCAACAATGACAGTTTATTAATAACTTCAATCAGCTCAACATGTTTCGGGCGATAGTTTCGTCCGTCCTCAGGAGCACTCAACTTGTGGTATAAAGCTGTAAACACAGTCTAGTGATCCTGAGGACGGGCGAAACTATCGCCCGAAACATGTTGAGCAGATTTAAGTTATTAATAAGCTGTCATTGTTGCATCTAGTTGGTTGTTTATATTATTATATCAACGATGCATGGTCACGCTAACATAAAGAACAACACATACTGTCTGCGCTACATACTTTCATATCAAAAATATTTATATATACGTTTTGTCCACAGTGTGTACGCATGTGCTTCGTATGATTCTTAAATAATGGACGATTAATTCGTGGAACAGAACTAATCAATTAATCTGTGTAATTTCTGTGAAGTAAGATTTCGATTTTCTAGTACAATCAGTATAGGGCTTCAAAGGAAACTTCAGTAACACCGAAACGTAAAAAACCCAAATTTACGCTGTCACAGTGCCACTATATTATGTAACAGAAGAGTAAGGACGTTACTTAACTTACACGTCGTAAAAGAATTCTTTGACCTATCTAAGGACGCTTGTCAAATATTAGGTTGCACTGAATTGTATTCCTAATTATGAAAATCAACTCTTCGAAGCTAGAAACTGATCGAAGTAGTTAATATTTAACATTCCAGTACCTTACTTTCAAGAAACATCTTTCCATAAGGACTGAGTTTTTAATGCTGCAAACAAATCGTCACTCTCTATTCCGAAAATCATAACTTGAACAGCACATACTCCATAGGCACAAGATTCAGGTGGTGTCAATAGTAACCACTTTGCTTTAACGGGTTAACAACAGTGCTTTCGACCTCGCTGAAATGAACCCCTGTCATCACAACATCGTTCTGCCATAGGCTGCGGATGAAGGAAACTGCCTTCAGATAAGGAAAGTAGCAGCGAATGTATTGAAAAAGCAGTTATACACAGCCTACAGGAGGTGGTCCTCCAGTTTGTGGTTTAAACAGGGATTAACTTAACATCTGTTTCAGAATCCACAAGAAACCAGTTAGTTCACAAAGTGTGACTAAGTGTATGAAATGAACTAAGAAAGGTAAAATGGACATAATATTTCAACCATGGAATGTCGGGTGTCTCTGGAGGTCAGTTTCACTGAACGCACTAACAAGAGAATGAAACACCCGTTCAATGTAGTGGAGAACGGGAAGTCTGATGCGCCAAGTTTGCTACATTTATGGGCCTCTATTGGGGGGGAGGGGGGACTGGTAGGGGAATGATTTAATGTTTCTTTGTAGGTCCAGTGGTGCATTATGTGATCAAGGTAATAGCCTACAGGTTGGATAAAATGAAGAGAAATGAATGGTCATATGAACGGCTGTCGGTTTCTCAGAAAGGACTCTACTTCATTGATTTAAGTGACTGGCTTCTCCTATTACGCGCCCGCGTCCGCTGTTCTTTGAATGAATGACGACAGTGGCAGTCATTGTCGTAAGAAATATGTGCCTGGCGCTGCGTAATAACATTACGAGAGCTTCGACGGTCCTACCGCAGGTACAGCAGTTATTATACCACCGTAACTGAACATTGTTCAGTAAACACACGACACGCAAGTTCTAAGAAAGATCAAACTAATCTCTTTAGCAGTCAGAATACAGATCCGCAAGGAAGGAATAACTTTAGAAAGAAAGATGTAATTTTAATAAAATATTGTTGATCAAAATTGTGATCTTCCAGGTTACAATTACAAGCGGCCTGACTGATGGGTATTATCATTTAGAAGAACGCACTGCTTCTGTTTTCAGAATGGTATTTACTGGTTTTGTGAGGATATGGGTGATATATTCTTCCGAAATGTTGGTATCCACCTAACAGACTGCATAGCAACACAGCCTAAAATGTTGTTCTCCGTGAAAACTTCAGGTTTTACAAGTTGTTGGTATAGTTTATTTTAAGTTACTTCCTCAGCAGCAGTATCAACAACAACTTAGCCGATTAATTTTTTAGCCTGTTTTTTTTTCCTTTACAAAAACTGAAATTGTTCTCTCTATATGTTTTTTGGACGTCCTTGGTATTCTACTCCCCGCGGCTTAAGTTGATAAGTCAAGTAATTTACACGTTTTCTTCGATATACCTTTTAAAGTGATGTACGTTATTTTTAGCTAGTATTTACCATCTTTGCCGGTCTCAGCGGCCGCACGGTCTAAGGCGTAGGTTTGCGGCCGCTCGCCTGCTGAGATTGTGGGTTCGAATCCCGCCGGGGACATGGATGTCTGTCTGTTATGAGTGTTGTGTGTTGTCGGGCAAAGGTCTCTGCGACGAGCTGATCACTCGTCCAGAGGAGTCCTACCAACTGTGGTGCGTCGTTGTGTGTGATCTAGAAACCTCATGAATGAGGAGGTCCTGGCCCAATGGGGGGGCTGTCGTACCAAAAACAAAACAAAAAATGTTGTATCTTCACTGCATTAATCTTTCGGCTTTCTCCCTCCTTTATCGGCTGTAAAAATTCTCTTCTACCACCTCAGTTGGCCTAAATTTTTCTATGGTTAGCCTTCGACATTCGAATCCTTACACGAGCACAAATATGAAACTAGCAAGGATAATAGGGTTTCGCAGTGTCACGATTGCCTGGATAAGAAATTCTCATCACGCATTACGTGGGATGTGAAAATTGTGTTTGAATAATACAAATTATTAAATTATTACAAAATTACAAGACATTTGGGACTGACAACACTTCAGGGTTTAGAGTTTTGATCAGCCTAGAAATAGGCGTTAGATAAAAAAAATGGAGCAACATTTCATCTACTTTAACGAAAAATAGTAGAAACTGTTGAGAATCCAACAGAAAGTGGGGTCATTTGCCACATAAATGTTATTTAGTTTTCTACATATTAAATGCATCCGGTACTGGTCATATTTTTTGTGCAGCTAGCTCTCTCCAACGTGGCCAAGCTAGCTGTAGTTACAGTTTTGTGTACTCCTAATGATGGGTGTGGTTGACACCCGAAACATGTACAGTGAACTTGCAGAATAATAAATGGACTGCTTTGTGTTGCATCTCGTTGGACAGTTATTAATATCGATCAGCGACGCACGGAACCATAAACATAAAGTGCATCGAGACGATTTTATGATTAACGTAAACACTCTGACAATGACAGTAACAAGTCTTCCTTGTATTCAGACCCGTAATGAAATTTACGTCAAACTGGTTTTTAAATAGCCTAAGATTCTGAAAGTAACAGTGTACTTCGAATGTTCCTTCATACATTCTGTCTGTCTTTACTGTCTTTATTTTGCCAGCATCGATAACATTAATTTAAAAATATATCCACATACAAGAGAACAAATTTACGAAGTGTAATAAAATACAGAAATGAATTTGGGATGATGATGATGATGATGATGATGATGAAAATAGTAATAAAATCCGCATTCTTAAAATTGTATTTCGGAATTTTGCTAATTTAATAAATAATGTCTACTTGGATTTATTAAAATTTGTGGTTTAAGTTAGCCATCTGATAACGGTGCCTCCTAGTATTATCACCACAGTCAACTACAGTTCAGTATAATGTGTTTAGTACAGTATTATCACTACAGTCAGCTATCTTTCAGTAAATTGTGCTCAGCACAATATTATTGTCACAGCCAGCTACATATATAGTAATCAGTCAAACACAACAGCTTTATTACATGAAATGTTATTTTAGGACGACATGTTTCGACTCCCTCTGAGTCATCTTCAGGCCCTGTTAAAGTATAGATCCAAGTTTAACAATACCAATCATAGTGCAATATGGTCATTGTTAACCTTGGATCTATACTTTAAGAGGGCCCGAAGATGACTCAGAGGGAGTCGAAACGTGTCGTCCTAAATTAACATTTCATGTAATAAAGCTGTTTTGTGTTTGATACGTTGTACTATATATGTATAGATAAAAACAACTGGATGACTAACACTAAATTTATAGCCACATACAGTTCATAAAAAATGTTTACGATACTGAAATTTGTAAAACCCAAGTAGCAATTTCAGTGACAAGTAATTATGACACGGAATGTTACAAACAAAACACATGAATAAGTTTCGATGTGAAGAAGACAATTTTATATCGTTTCAGAGATTCTGTTTCTTCAGGTTTACACTCCCTTCACAAAGACGATTTAAATGTAACTTTTGATTTTAAGATATGATGTTGGATAGTCAGTATGATGGTATCATATTGCCCTTCATATAAGGGACATAATTCTATAAATCAGTGTCTAACAGACACTGTAAATTATACAAATAACTTAAGCTTTTGAAGAGTTTGTTAGAACACCTGATGCCCGCAATTCAGTTTAGACATGGGACATGCAGAGAGGTCGTACATGTAGGTCATTGAGTGTACTTGAATTGTGCTTGTTGTTAAAAAAAAAAAGGAATTCATTTACACAGGAGAAAACAATTATTTAATGAATCGAGTGGAGTGAAGTGAAACCGAGGGAATTGATTTTTTTTTACAACAATTCCAGTCGTTAAGAAAGCTTAGATGGTAGAAGAATGAAGCGCTGGTGGAATGATACTGACAGGGGAACGATAAATAATCAGAAAAAGACTATCAGGGTGTCATTTTATCCATCACACATCATACAGGCATGCTGATAAGTCCTTAGCCCGACCAGGAAGGAAACAAGTTACGTTCTCCGCATTTTATGGAACTTGGAGGTTCATTACTACATTCACAAGAATCCACCACCTGTCCCTACCCTAGCCAAATCAATCCTTCCTCTGCCCATCACACTTTTGACAGGTGTAGTTTGTTTCCTTCCTGATCGGGCTAAGGACTTATCAGCATCTCGGTACACGTACCTGTCTTGACGAGATAATTTAAAGCATTCGTTCCTAAACAAAACCCTGAAGTTATTAGGAACCCGAAAATTCTTCTGTAATCCAAGTAAATAGACCCAAACACAGAGGCTGATATAAAAAAAATTGTAATAGACACTAGCAAATTATTCTTTCTTTCCGGGCGCTTGTTTCTCGGGAACGAATCTCGTATGTTTTTATTCCGTTAGGGGTCCAAGTTGATTAAAGCGTTCCCAGAAGGTGCACTACCGTAGTCTTAAAAGTACGCCACAAAACCACGCCTTTCCAATGAACGCAGTCAACAAATTCACGTCCCATTCTACTGGATTCTCTCGTAATTTTAATTCACGTGTAATTTATGTCAGTGAAATAACAGTGAGTCACATACACACCAGTGTAAGTGTGTTAAATTAAGTTGTATCTTAGAGCCTGAGGAAATTCGAGAAGGTGTCAGTGAGTGTACTTACTTAGCATTCTGTGTGCAGGTCAGTCTCATGACCTTTATTTCGTTAATGAGTGTGTCACGTGTCGAGGGGTGGGGTGGGGGGCACTAACTGTGCATGTCATGTGGTCACGGAACCTGACACAGGCTTCGCTTTTATCGGCCCCGCCATGTTGTTACGTCCCCCTCGACTGCGGTACCTGCATGACAAACTGGCAGCAATGTCGATACCGTACGTGGCCTTAATGTACAGCTTTGTGCAAACGAAACAAATTATTGTTACTCTTTACATAGAGTGTTAACGCCCGTTTATCAGGCAACATCATACATTTTGACTGCCGAAGCGAATTACTGGGCGAAATGTAATTACGGGAATCATACCCGGCCGTTAAAATAATGTCAACTGCAAAGATTCAAAACTCATAATCGTATGACTACGGTACAGAATGGAACACTGAATGAGAAGGCAGTGACGAAAATAAAACACGATAAAAATTTAAATAAATATACAAGGATAATTCTTAAAACAAATATAAGATACATTTAATTAGCACGCCAACTAATGCACATATATAACTTTTTTTACATTAAAACATTTAAAATCGCTCCAACACGTTTCGATCCTAAGATCATCTTCAGGGAGCTAAACTGTTCCTTGCTAAAGTCACATTTTTAAATACACTCACTGATTAATTTTCTTATATTAATTTAGTGTTGTGGCAGCATGTCATATTGTGCAAGTCGTACGCCACTGAGAGTGCTCCTGGCTAGCCAGTCGGCATGTCATATTGTGTAAGTGGTACGCCACTGACAGTGCGCCTGGCTAGTCAGGCGCATTCTCAGTGGCGTACGACTTGCACAATATGACATGCTGCCATAACACTAAATTAATATAAGGAAATCAATCTGTGAGTGTATTTTAAAAATGTGAATTTAGCAAGGAACAGTATAGCTCCCTGAAGATGATCTTAGGAGCGAAACATGTTGCAGCGATTTTAAATGTTTTAATGTAAAAAAAAATTATATATGTGCTTTAGTTGGTGTGCTAATTAAATGATTCTATGAAATGCACGGTGCAACGATGAAGACTGAAAACATCAGACAGTTACTGCGACGAAGGCAGGAAAATAATTATCACAAGAACAACGCAACTGTACGCCTATCATCAACGAAGGTGCTCAACGTACTAGTTGCTCACACAAGATTAAGAGAATCTAACATGACAGTGTTTTTTTTTAATGTTCTTGATTTCAGCGGCAACACAACAACAGGCAGAATTATGACAGCTTAACACTTTAAAGCCTAGTTGTTAATACATGCACCTCCACGTTCAACAGTAAAACCCCCTACATCTTGCCCACACAGTGTGTTTTGTACACCGTACGAGTATTACAAAAAAAAAACAATAATTGTTTACGCACTTTCACAAAATTGAGAAAAATGACCATCAGCTTCACCATATCGTTCTGTCCGTTTGTCCGTCCATCCGTCAGTCCGCATGGAACAACTCGGCTACCACTGGGCGGATTTCTATAATTTTTTTTTATATTTGAGAATTTTTGGAAATCTACAGATAAAACTCATATTTCATTAAAACCTGGCAAGAATAGCGGTTATACTTTACATGAAGACCAATACATATTTTTTATTACATCTCGCTCAGTTCTTCTTAGAATGAGAAATATTTCGAGCAAACGTTGTAGGAAAAAAATCAAAACTTTCATTTTATATTGAAAAACATTTTCCCAAAAATAGTTAATCTTTTGGGTTATGTGGAGAAATATGGTACAGCCAAACAGGTCACCGATGACAATCTAAGACGGCGCATGCGCTCTGCATGCTGGATAACTAGGCCTACAGACACACTCACAATATATAATTCTTACTGCTTTTCCACAACAATTTTTATGCGAACGTGCCTGAATGGTAGTTCGTAGGCTGCCTGTCTTCTCCTCTACACATAATGAAACTGTTTCTCCTAAAGAAAGAACATTGTATTCCCTGCGAGGTACGAACTGAATCTTTATGTGCAATTGAGATTAATTTTGTCCTTCAAAGGTTTAATCAACACATTTTCTGTTATTTCCAAAATGTGGAGTATCATTCAACATGCACGTGAAGCTGTTCATGCTGCAGTTACAACTGACTTGATCGTTATGGTCACAAACAAAGTAATTCGTGTTACAAAATTCTGAAGTTTTCATGGTGAGGAAGATTCAGTTTTTGGACTTCTGGATTATGACACCGCACGGTCTGGTGTGTGACTAACATTATTTGCATGCAATTGTGTTCTCAATCTCTAAAGTACAAACGATGACGAAGGCAAACATTCCTTTGAAAAAACTGAAACCTACCACCTGCATTACAACGTGTCAAAACCCAACACACAAACTTGTAATATAATACACGATTGTCCTTCTTATACACTTTTAGGTTTCCTTTGGGTATTACATTGTTCTGGCACATGACGTCATTTTTTCTGCTTCTGGTACAAATGTTCCATCGCTTCACGGGAAACTGCTCTCTTCATAATCAGCGTCGCTAGAAACCCAAACATTAGCTATTCCCGATGTCTCTCACTACATGTCTTACCTGCGACGCTGTATAACGTTACTATAGACCCATCCCTCTAAAATAAATCCTTGAAAGACATAATCAAACTGCACTATCAGTGAAAAGTGAACGAGAGGATGTAATTACTTCCGAGGAGATGACAGAAGAAACGGTTTTAACTCCTAATCGAGTAATTCAGGAACTTTACAATAATTCAATACAATCAGCTCGCATAGACAGCCGCGCAAAGGTGTGAAATTTCTCCAAAGTTTCGGGGACCGTCTCTTTCTCTGAAACGTTGCTTAACTTTCACACCTTGACCCGGCTGTCTATCCGAGAACGTTTGAATGAATTCTGTCGCCGCGAAAGCTTCAAGACTTAGTGTAAATAATTTTTATTATAATTATTTATTTTCCGGTATGAATAATGGTTTTGGCCAGTTGTGAGAGTGAGAGAGGACTGCTTCCTCAGTTATGGAATGGCTGTCCCTAGGAGTGTTGAAGGCTCTCTCTCTCTCTCTGTCTCTCTCTCTCTCGCTTTTAGTTGGACAAAAGAAAAATTATCATCCCGTTTTGGAATCATAATATTTCTGTGTCAGAGAAATTAAACGGCCATTACCGCTTAGACGCCAGTGCAGACACACAGTTTAGCGTGTAAGGTATCCAGATAGGAGAAAAAATAATGAGGTCTGCCATTAAAAGTCAAACACAGTAGAAGCAATTCATTCCAGCGTGAAGAAGGGGTTTGTGGCAGTTTGTACGGAGGTTCAGAGAGTACAAATAATTAACTTAGCGTGTTCGTGTGCATGCGCCAGCACGGATGTGCGTGCATGCATGTGTGTGTGTGTGTGTGTGTGTGTGTGTGTGTG
>Ga0123352_10014320_pt1 | contig 12627 bp, 5 predicted proteins | sample TergutLab28metaG_FD_89700 | JGI IMG/M metagenome (GOLD analysis project Ga0123352, IMG submission 89700) | Labiotermes labralis P1 segment gut microbial communities from Petit-Saut dam, French Guiana - Lab288 P1 | ecosystem: Host-associated > Arthropoda: Insects > Digestive system > Gut ... | reverse complement strand
TAGATATCAGCTGTTTGTAAAAGCGTCCTGCTGTAGATATTACAGATAGTTATCAGCTGCTTGTAAAAGCGTCCTGCCATAGATATTACAGATAGATATCAGCTGTTTGTAAAAGCGTCCTGCCTCTAACTTCAGCAATGAAGGCACACTGTTCTACCCTGAAGATTAAGGCAGCATTTCTTTCGAAACGTTTGTATCCCTCTACCAAATTACGCGGCTTCACATTCCAAGAGGTCCCAAAATTGATGCCACCACCGTGAGGAAATCAAATTTAATTTTATTTAATATTTTCGCAAGTATTCCGCTGCTGTAATCTAGGTTAAGTCGGTTGATTCCACTCCGTAACATCACAACATGCGCTATCACAATTCATTTTAATATTGTCTTCTAATATAGAGCTAGATATCCAAAGTGGCATTCGACCCTTTACGGACCCCGAATTGCAATTACTGCATTCAAAACAGCAGGTGTTGAATCGCACTTCGAATTATATTTTAAAAAGTCACATTCTCACGCCCTATTTATCTAAGATCTACTTTAACATTAGCCTAAAGCGTTTTCCTACATGTAGATCTACCAAGCCATTTCTTGTCTTTAGGTTTTCCATCTACGTTCCTAAAGCAATGATGCTTTAGTAATTAATGCAAACAACCTTAGGGACAGAAAAGTTCCAATGGGAAAAAGAAAGGAATTTGATGATTTAGACCTGTAAACGTATCTTATTAATCTCGTTTATCCGAAACAACCTTCTGTTTCCGTGCGAGCGTTTATATATTTTCGTTTTTGCTGAGACCCCACAAGATGTCCAGCACTTTGAAATATATTAATGTCCCTAGTTTTCCAATTATCATTCTGCTAAAGACTTTGCTTTGATACCTCATAATTATGCTATTCGTTGCCCATTTTGCGTGTGATGTACACAACGCTTCAGGCGCTGGTCCCACGCCAGTCTTCAGGAAGCTGCGTCTAATTATTGTGACTAACGTTGTTCTTTCATTTTCGTAATTCGTGACCCAAAATTAGTACTGAACATGGATCTCTTTTAAATACTGGCTTTATATTGGTGTTTTATCCTGTCCAGATTCGTACTGAAAGGGAATAATATGGACCCTGCCAATGGTTTAGAAAATTAAGAATTTAGGAAATGTGTGCTTTGCTTCACCGTCCTGGTGCATTCTTTCGAGACTGCAATTTTCTCCGGGACATAATTTTATTTCCATTGTGTGAGATTTACAAATTTCTGCAACCTTAGATAACTATTGTAATAAAAATCTAGATTATTGAGTCACCAACTCTTTCGCATTCGGATTCGTTAATTTGTTAGCTTAGATTTCGATTTGTTTTTTCTTATAATTTTTGAAGATTTTATAGTTTGAACAAATTTAGTTCATAATTTTTCAGTCTTCACGTCGGTAACTCATCGTGGAACATCTCTACAGACTTCGAAATATTATGATTAATTTTGATGTTTTGCTGACCGTGTATCTCAGTATAATCTTAGCAATTGACCAACTTAATTCACAAATTCTTGTTTTATAATAAGTTTATTATATTCCTCTACATGTTTCGAGCACTGTTGTGCTCATCATTAGGAGATCAAACTGTATTTTACAGCAACTGGTCGAGAGAGGACTCTCTCAACCTGCGCACCGGACGGCCACCTACACAGTGGGACGATGCCAGATGCTGTATAATACAATTTGACCTCCTGATGATGAGCACAACAGTGTTCGAAACATGTAGAGGAATATAATAAATTTATTATAAAACAAGAACTTGTGCACTAAGTTGGTCAGTTGCTAAGACTACTATAAATGTCTAAATGGAGTATAAACATTCGTCAGCTAAGTCTTTTATTCTTCGAGTTATGACGTCACGTACCTTTGAAATTTGTTTCTTTCATTTTTCTTGAAGGTCACCAGAAATCCGCGAGAACTATTTCGTACACAAGACATTATTTTCTTAAACATTTTGCTCCGATAAATATTGGATAATTTTCCCTGTATGGACCGAGTGCCGTGAATGTCTGCTTGTAATATTTTTGTTATATTATTTGATTTTATAAGACAAATATTATGGACCAACAAGCGATAATGAAACTCCCATTACCAAATGTAGTTCAGATAAAAAATTAAGATTGAGATGACTGGGACATGTGGAGAGGATGAGTGAGGATAGGGTGGTAAAGAGGTTATATCAGAACACTCCAGAAGGAAGTAGGACTGTAGGAAGACCAAGGTTAAGTAGGATGGAAGATGTGAGGGAAGACTTGAGAAGGATGGGTGTCACAAACTGGAGGATACGTGCACACAGAAGAGACGACTGGAAGATAGTCGTGAAGGAGGCCAAGGTCCTAGAAGGACTGTAGAGCCATGGAGTAGTAGTAGTAGTAGTAGTAGTTCAGATACTTACATCTGCTCTTTAATTCTTAGACGTGACAACAAACAGACGGATGACAGACATTTCGAACCTCAATGGCACAGTCCTTCTACATCTCTTATGACATTGCTCAAGTAATTAGTAGAACTAATTAAATGTTATCACGCCGCTAACAGTCTGCTCCTGAGGCAGAAGTAGAGCCAACACATGGATTATCGTGTGTATCACATACTCGTCCAATAGCGGATAGTGGGCAACATGATTTTGGTGTAATATCGGACCGGGTTTTCAGCGTCTGTGTGGATTTTGGGAGTTTCTACATCCGGATACATTGGATAATACCAACATTCATGATTTGTCCACGTCTTCATTCGACGCTAAGCTTCGGAAGTTGAAATCATCAAACCTGCCTAAACATTAGTGGTTACTATATATACCAATATGTTTAACAGTAAGACTCAGAACAAACTGACAAAACAAAGAGCTGTCTCCTGATCCAGTAGATTAGGGATTATCTCGTGTGACACATCTTCCTAATTTTCCTTAAATCATTTCCCATAACTCTGTCGGTATCCCACGCTACGGAGAAATTCGAGGTCATCTGATGCCCAGAAAAAGTATTTCTATCGTATATTTAAATGTGTCCTTTCGTGGAACTGCCGCACCTAGAACGCGACTCTTACTGTGGACCTATTGCACCCAGAACACGATTTTACTGTGGGCCCGCCACACCTAGAACGCGACTTTTACTGTAAACCTGTCGCACCTAGAACGCGAATCTTACTGTGGACCTGTCGCACCTAGAACACGATTTTACTGTGGGCCTGCCACACCTAAAACGCGACTTTTACTGTAAAGCTTCCGCATCTAGAACACGACTCTTACTGTGGGCCTGCCGTTCTTAGAACACGATCTTCGCTGTGGACCTGCCGTGTCTAGAACGCGGTCTGTACTCTGGGCCTGCCCTGTCTAGAACGCGATCTTTGCTGTGGACCTGCCGTGTCTAGAACGCGATCTTGACTGTGGACCTGCCGTGTCTAGAACGCGATCCTTACTGCGGATCTGCCCTGTCTAGAACTCGATGATTACTGTGGATCTGCCTTGTCTAGACGCGTTAATTACTGTGGACCTGCCGTGCGCAGAACACGATCTTTACTGTGGACAGTTCTATAGCAACACAGTGAAGAGTGCTCGGCGGACTGTTCAGCGGAAAGTGACTGTAATGTGTGAATCGTGCTTCAGAATGGAATAGTGACGTTCAGACACAGTCAATCATGATTTGAACTTCACTCGTGTAAGTGTGAACAGAGTACCCTACTTGGGTACGCGATTTATGGCAAGGGATCAGGGTGCGTTGCTGTCCATGCAGTATAACTTTTAATTTACAGAGAATTGGTAACCCTGCCCCTTCCATCTATTTGCCTGTGGGAACTGACCGCAGATACACAGCGGTATGTATAATAGAACATACCCAATATCTGGACGTGTTTGTTTACAGAGAGAGAGACAGAGAGAGCTTCTGCTGTCAAAGGTACAGGAATCCCAATAACTTTCACGTATCGGACATTTTAAATAAAACTCTGTCTGTACGGATTTATTGCCATGTAGGCTTTTAGTTATCCAATCATACAGCTTCCATTTCGGAGCACTGAATTCCGCTACCTTTGGTATTGCTGTCTTCATATATCAGCGTTCGGTATCAATCGGATTACTTTCTTTGTCCTGAAATTACTTAAGCCTGTTGCGTTATAACTTGTTTAATCCTTCTTCCTCTTCTTTTGCCTTTGTGGACAAGGTAAACTGATACATGTCCCATCCTCAAAATGTCATTTATTATATCTTATTTTCTTTATATTCTCTCCGTGTAGATTAACAGTGACACATTTCAGCCATTATCTATGCCGATTCTATTTAAACTTTCTTCCCATCTTGGATTCTATACGTGATCTTAAGCTGTGTGTTTTTTTTCACACACTTTTACTTGCTAATAGCCTACTCTGCATTCGCATGAATTCCATATTGTGCTACGCTTACCTTCTGTCTGTCACTTATTCTACCATATTGATACTCTTCGTTGCAGTATATGTCTGTGTTTGTTTTCAGTTTCGGATAAGCATTCTGTATATAATTTTTTTTTTTGGAAATGTAAATTTTTAAATTAGTTCTAAATGTATTTCGTTGGAAAGCGCTTTACTATGTAGCACTATCTTGTGGGGAGTTATTGTAAAACAAAAATTTTGTGCATCAAGTTGGTTAATTACTGAGATAAATATACTGAGATGCACGGTCAGAAAAACGTCAAAAAATATCAGGTAAATACTTCGAAAGCTACGAACGTCTTTCTCAAATCTGCTTTCTTCAACACAAGAAACCACATTTTCTGCGTGCCTTGCGACACCCTTAAGAGTGGAGGCAGTATGCTCCTCAGAACGAAAGTGTCCATGTACCATTGTACCAGACTGTACAGCATTATGAATATTCATTGTAAGAAACTTAATATATATGGCGCTTTTAGTATAACTCGTAGCTGATGTCCAAGACATGAAGTGCATAGGATGTAATGAGGTAGGAAGGTGATGATGAACAGGAAGGATAGAAATGTGAGAGAAATTTATTGTGCGTCTCTTTGAAGGTACAATCCAAGGATACATATAAAGAGGCTGAGAAGAACTGTGAACGTTGTCAGTCTGTGCATTTGTTAGCGCCACTGCTGTCCTCCAGTACATGTGTAGGGTGTTGCCAGTACACGCAGCTGCAGTGGAAGAGAAACAGGCCTGTTTCAGTTTCAGCATGTAACTCTTTACACTTTCAGGTGTACACTACAAGCGAAGGGTACAGGCTGGAGTCGTGTGGTTCGTGGAGTGTCAATTGATGAGTTCCTCTAAACACAGTCATGAATATTGCGGTTGCCTGGAAAGCGGGAAATTTCTTGACCAACTCTGCCACAGTCAGCATCTCAATAATTATTTTGTTCATCAGATTGCTTAAGTACCACAGTCCTTCCTTTTAGATATGAAATGTGTACTGTTATCAGAAATCTTAAATTTTAAAGCAAAGTCTTTTCATGAACCTCTCTTTTAATGTGGCTACACAACAGTAACATTACATTTCAGGTCCTTCTTTTGTTGCATGTCGATTCAAAAGCCTATTCACCAATTACAGTGCACAAAGCAGCTTACACAAATATAACAAAAGAAAAAAACAACAAGATTTAATTGAACTAGGACTAAAATTTAAGGCAGAAAAGGAAATTCGATCAATTTTATATTCGTGGTTCCGGGCATCGTAATTCTAGGTTGAAAAATCCAACGAGATGCAACAGTATGTAGATATTTATTTACTGCTAAATTACTCTACATGTTTCGGGAGTCCATCGCGCTCTTCATCAGGAGTACATAAAAGTGTATTTGCAGCCTCTGGTACAGATCATACTATCTGGGGAGCGAGCTTCCTCCAACGTGACCAAATAAGCGCTGGTTTGGGACCGACCCTCCCAAAACAGTCCTTATTTGGTAACGTTTGAAGAAGCTTGCTCCCCAGACAGTATGACCTGTACCAGAGGCTGCAACCACAGTTTTATGTACTCCTGATGAAGGGCGCAATGGACGCCCGAAACATGTAGAGTAATTTAGCAGTAAATAAATATCTGCATACTGTTGAATCTTGTTGGAATTCTTCAAACTAGAAACTGGATAAGTTATATTTCATTGTAAAAAATAAATGTAACACTGAAATGTGGAAATTTCAGCGGGAAAGAATTTGCCGTATGTAATATAAAATGTGACTGGCAAAGCGCGTTTATTCTCTAAATATGTGATATCAAAGTTAGTACGTAGAAATTTGCAGCTGGCGTGCTTTTAACAGAAGGAAAATGTTTGCGTAAAAAGCCGAAATTTCCCATTGAAAACCCCTGAGCTTCCTAATAAGAATGCATTGGCGTAGATATAATGAACGTGGGAACAGAAACGATCAAGGGAGAAGTAGAAATTTTTGTTAAATGCATTTTAGATTACTCGTATTTTTGGACGTAAATAAGCAGAAAGTGCTGTAGTTTTGACGTGTGGTGACAGCGTCAATAAAAAATCAAGGAAAGGAAAGATACGTGTAACAGTGTAGAACCCCCCAGTAGCTTAATAGATCAAGAAGCCAAAACTATACTAAGTGTGATGTTGAAAATAAAATATCTAAGCATTAATTGCTCCAAGAATTTTAACAAGTTTATTACGGATTATGCAGGAATCACAAAATGTGTTCGTACAAACCACAATATTAGTTCTGAGAACCAGCCTAATACAAAATCGGTGTTATGCGATTTAAGGACGCTCTTAGTTGTGTTCGTTATAAAAAGGGAGATAATAAAGTGGGCCATACTAGATTTTTATTTTACTGAATAACAGAGACCCTGCAACAGATTCTTCGAGAAAAACAGAAACCTCTTCAATAAGTGATGATGTGACTTCACAAATTGTTAAGTACACGAAGTTGTCTTTTGGGTAAGGAAATACAACACTAATTTATGTGAACATGGGAAGGCCCATTTACACTAAATGTATGAATGAGCATGTTATGAGCAACAGTTGGTATCATTAGTATTCGTAATAATGGTAATCCATATCATGCAACTTGTGGGAGAGTGGAATTGTAGCTGTGTTACTTCTTAGACGTCTTTACCAGAAGGAGATGAGTAGTGAAATTCACGCCATGGTAGCTTTATCCCGGGGGAACATCTGCCAGTGCACATTGGTGGAGGGGGGGGAGGGGTGAGTGAGCCCTCATGAACCAGCCTGGACGCTGCGGCAAAGACAAATCTCTCTGCACCCGCTGGCAAAACAAAACACATTCTTTGTTCATACAACTCGTATTGTAGTAACTGTCTTGGCTGCAACAGCAACAGCAGTAACAATAATAATAATAATAGTTCCGTTCTTATTACTAATTGTCAAACACAACAGCCATAAGTACAATTACAGGGACAGGAATGAAGACATAATAAAGGTAATCAACTAACAAACCACGAATTGAAGTACATAGATATAATGACAAAAATCATATCTGGTGTAATTGCTAAAATACAAATGTTAAGAGAAACAATCTTTCCCTAATATATTGATAGTACTGTTCTGTTCAATTCAGTGTACACATGTACACAAATTCAGCACATTCAGGATCCAAAAACAGTAAAACAGGAACAAAGAGGCAAGTGTGAGTACTGACTCAACACATTACTATTAATAATATTAATTTATTATTATTATGTACAGAATCATTTAACTTGTGAAATAATATTGCGTGAAGCATAAATTGTAAATATTGAATAACTGAAACACTGTATACCTCAGAAACAGGGTTTGATTCAGATATATAACAGTAAATACCCGGCATTAATGTAATGATAATAATAATAATAATAATCGTCCTGACAATAATGTACCCTAATTTAACAAAGTGCAAGAGTTTAGACCTGGAAGAGAAGGAATAGCCTAATGCTAACAGCAAGCTGCAAAGTTGCATCGTAGTTAAAAAATATAGTGATTAACTTACTAAGTCATTAAAGTAGATTTTCCTACATATCCCAACATTCCAAATAATAATAATAATATTACACAATACAATATGAACTTGTCTCACTATGCCTGTAACGTCATAAAAGCTGAATATATGAATCACATTAATGACGGGATTGAGGTTAACATAATGTATGTACATGAATAAGTGGCATGTGTCTTAAATTATAACATGTCTGCTCTGAACTGCAACTAACAACGTGGCTACATTAGTTTACACATCATCACTTTCCAATCTTGTTCGATAATTGCCTTTATAGCATGCAAAATAGGTCCGAGGGATGGATTTTTGTTTTGTTTTGTATTATATAACATCATTCTTTCGCTTGGAGTTTTGGAACGGGTTTGTGATGCTCTCGTGTTGAAGCGAGCCGTTTGTTATACTATATATGAATTTGTGTGTTAGCTGAGAAGAATGAAAAATGTAGCGTTTTTTTTCATTACGTTAAGTTAGGTTCGTTTTATGTATAATCCATACGGGAAAAGAAAATTTTAATTCTTATAATAAAGCCAACGAGATTCACTATTTCTCAAATTTATTTTGGTAATGAACTCTACGTATTTCGGACAGATCTACTGTCCATCATCAGGAATTTCAACACTGTATACACAGCAATAAGTATTTGTTATGCCAGTTATGTTGACTGTCTGCTAGCGAGGTCAGGATGAAACATTCTGACCTCGCTAGCAGACAGTCAACATAACTATTATGACAAATACCAAATGCTGTGAGTACAGTATTAAGACTCCTTATGATGGACAGTAAATCTGTCCGAAACATGTAGAGTTCTTTACCAAAATAAAGTTGAGAAATAGTGCATCTCGTTGGCCTTTATTATAAGAATATAACACTATGCACGGTTCTCTGAATGTCAAATTAGAAAATTTTAATGTTTAACCGTTTCCGTAAACATTCTGTTTACCCTTTCAAACCCAGTGGTTACTTTATGTATCACCATTTTAAACTTCAAGAATTCATCCTTCTGTTCTGAGAATGCATTTTCATGTTTTATACGGGTCTAAAAACAAGAGTCGTTACTTGCTTCCATTGCATTAACTAATTAATTTTGCAGCCCAGGCTGAATGTGTCAACTGCACCGTACGAACTGATCTTTAAGTACAATCCAGGTTAATTTTAGTCATCAAAGGTTAACCCTCGATTATACCTAACTGCTCAAGCCGCTCTGAAGATTAGACCTTTTCTCGATAAAATATTAGTTGCTAAGATAATTTCCCTCCATTTAAGGACACCACTCAACCCCCCGTTTTCACAAAGAGCCTCTCTCTTCAAACAGTTGCACTAATTATACCTTCTATTAGGTCTTATTCATTTGAATATTATCATCACATCTACCTTGAAGCGTTCCGAAATCTTTTTCTCTCCTGTCCCTTCTCGACAAAAATTTTTATGTATTCTACTGGTACCTTTTCCCCTGTACTGTACGTGTCCAACTCATGCATTTTCGCTGATTTTCTCAATAATTCGACTCAGTTTTTAATGTAGTAACTCGTTTGATACAATTAAGAGCCACGCTTGATTACTGTTCGACGTTATATCACTATTCATTTACAGAATATTGTTGATACTGTAGGTATAAAGCAGGTACATGCCCTTTACTAGGTGTAAACCAGCCATGTACCCTGACTGCAGTTATAAACCAGTTACGAACTCGTGACTATGCACAAACCAGCAACTTACTCGTGTCTGTGTCTATAAAACGGCCACGAACACGTGACTGCATCTATCGTGCCCGTCTCTGTATGTATACACCAGCTACGTGCCCATTATAAGAGGGGCGACATAACACCCACGAGCTAAACCGTCGCATATTCCATCATTTTCAATTCACGATGATTTATTAACTAATTACACTAATTCTTATTTCAGTGTTTTTGCTTTCTGAATGTTTGATATATAATCTCAACGCACATTCTGCCATTACTAATGTGATTAGGCTGACCACTGTGATTTATCATTTCGTCATTTTCAGCAACGCTTTCTAACAACAATGCACTACACCAACAACAACAAACTTATTTAATACAAAGATAGGATTGATTTAAATATGACTATTTAGTAACAGATGTATCATATATTGTGATGTCACAGTCCGGTAATAATGGATGCCATCGTATACCGAGTGTAACGTCAAAACCCCGTAATCGCAGTGGACGTGGCTTGACATCCCAAACCGGTAATGATGGGAACTGGTAACCGTGGTACAGTAGTATGTTACAAACAAAGATGTTCCTGGTACCTAGCGCACATGGTTTATTTTGTAATTGAGCGACGTTGTTGGACTTTTCGGTTAATATAGAATCAGATGTTGAGATGCGGCAGTTTGGAAGAAACTGTGTGTGTCGTATCATGCGCGTGGCGGTCTGTATCAATTAATGTAATCGAATGTGTAGTCTTGACGTTAGACTGATCAAAGGAAACGTGTGTTATATAAATTGGCTGAGTCTTGTGTACCCTCCAGTGTCCTGTTTAATGTAATGATAAACATTACAGACTACTTGAATATTTGTTGGTTTTAAAATGTCCATGAAATCAACTTAATTGTTTCTTCTGTCCAACATATCTTTGAATGGACAATTGGACACTGGCAATCTGTGACCTTCTTACGACTTTAGAGGTCTGAAATTCCTACTGATGAACCGTTCACAGGTTTTGTACAAGTTTTTCTTAAGAAGTTTGTAAAATTAATGCACATTGTGAAGGTCGTGCTTGTGCTTCTGTCTTATAGATCTGTCCACCAGCATATTTTGTGACACAAATTAAAGGACTTCAGACACGTGACCGCACTAAAATGTCGATCAAATTTCATTTCTTCATGTATGAATTAGGATCCGACACACATGCAAATGATACAAAATGTAACTTGTAGTACATAAATTGCTACATGACAAGTATGATACGTGTTTGTTATAAATATATGCACGTGTAAGTAATACCGTGGTAAGGCACTGTTAATGAACCCTTACTATTCCAAAAACAAGCAGAAGAATACGCCCCGAAAAGCTTTAATAACCAAAACAGAAACTCAACAAAATAATTTATATTTATTTATTTCCTTTTGTATTTTTTGTTAGCGGCCAAAAGGAAAGTGATGGTAAAGGAAATCCTATTTTCGTATTATTATTCATACATTGATATTCATGACACTTCACCATCTTGTAGCGACCTTGAACTTATTAGCCTCAAAGATGGAGAATTTAACGTTAACTGACCATTTTAGTGTCGAAGCTAGTTACAACGAGACAGCTAATGTGCATAAAACGTAATATTGAGGCGTGTCCGTTGAAACATTGTTGCATTGGAAAGAAAGAAATATTTATTTGGATTTTGTCTGTAGCCTTAGGTATCCAGCATGCAATGCGAATGTAACATATTGTCATCTGTGGCCTGTCTGGCTGTGCTATGTTTTCCACATAATTTCTTAAACGGCACTATTTTTGAAAAGCCTTATTGCACATAAAATGTGTGTTGTGATTTCCAATACAACTTTTGCCAGGAACATTTCTAATTCTAAAAAAATCTGAGCAATATTTGATAAAAAATGTGTATCGGTCTTCATGTAAAGTGCTTGTTATTCTTGTCAGATTTTAATGAAACTTGACTTTTCTGAAAATATTTTCCTAAAATCCTCATATCAAATTTTATTAAAATCCGTCCATTGGGAGCCAAGTTGTTCCATGCGGACAGATAAACGGACAGACGGACAAGCATGTCGAAGCTAATAGTCCTTTTTCGCAATTTTTCGAAAGCGCCAAAAAAGAGTAATTCTAATACGTTCCTATCGATTTTTCTGAATAACGCGGAAACAAAAGAATAATAATTAAGATCTCTTAATGCCTACAGGGAAGTCCTTAACCTCTGGCATACACCAAACAGAATATGTTGCATTTATTGACTGTGTAACTGCGCGCTGCATGACAAGTCATCTGACTTGCAGCCTCTGGCAATTGTAGTACGTTTTCTTGTACATTTTTAGGGAATTAATTTATATTTTTCAAGTGCTGAAGTCAGGCTAAGCGGTTGACAGTGAAAACAGATCGTTTCTTACTGCCGTGCGATCGCCATTTTCCGCTAAATTATACAGATACTACAGAATAAAATCTGGACAGAGTTCAGTAGTGTGCATTTGTGGATGCTGAGGGGGGTGGGGGAGGTTTGCGCCTGTCTCCATCATGTCGATATCATCAGATCCATTCATACGTATAGAGCGATAATGGAAAGGCCAGATCCTGCATATTGGATATTAGAAAATAAAAGATAACATGTAATAGGTACATGGGTTCTTTGTTTGAAAGCCTGAAAGCAATAGACAAACTTGGAGACTGATGCATTGATATTAAACTAGACCAGGGGCGCAAAATACCTGGGCGCCTCTTCATCTGGGCGACTAAATTTCTTGCGGTGGCGACTCAAATTTTCAGCATAATTATTGTGCTTTTCCGCTCTTAAGTACAAAAATTTGTATAAATTCACATGCATCGAACTGAAAGCTCCAGACAACATTCAATTTTACTGGTCACTGGACAGTTGTGGGCCCTGGGCATGGAAATTCCTGGAAATCACTTTCTGGCACTTAGAATTTGGGGGTGACTCCCCGATTCTTGGAAAAATTCTGGACCCATGATTGGATCTTGGGTGAAGTTTTATAAAAAGGTAAATATTTTT
>Ga0123352_10014319_pt1 | contig 12628 bp, 11 predicted proteins | sample TergutLab28metaG_FD_89700 | JGI IMG/M metagenome (GOLD analysis project Ga0123352, IMG submission 89700) | Labiotermes labralis P1 segment gut microbial communities from Petit-Saut dam, French Guiana - Lab288 P1 | ecosystem: Host-associated > Arthropoda: Insects > Digestive system > Gut ... | reverse complement strand
TTAATATGTATTTGGTAATCAATAAGTGTGTAACAGCTGTCAAAGTTTCAAACTTCTCTGGCCATTATCTCTGTAACCGTTCAACTTTGGATATAGGTGTTTTGGGTTATATCGGTATACTTTCAAATACGGAACAATCTCCCAAAGTCTTGCACATTCCTCCTGGGACACCCTGTATACACTATACACACACACACCAAATTACTGTACGTGAAAATGTCATGACCCACTGTCATTGAAAACTTATATAAGTACATTAAATGTTTCTTTTAGGGGTATTACACAAATGTTAGTAATTGTGCTAGTCTACTCTTTGCAGGACCTGTGACTCACCACCCTTTTTTTGTGGCCAGACATTAACCTTATTCTTGCTACTCTGCATCCATGGCAGTTAACATTCAGTCCACCACTGCTCACCAAGCCCTGTGAGAGTTAATGGACTGATGACAATGAAACCAACCAGGGAAGTCTGACACCAGACAAATGAAGTAAACCTGCTGAGGTTCTGACTTTTCCCTACAGCAGCTAGGTGACACAAAAATCACTTCATTTGACATGCATGGATATGCTATTCCTGTCAGTTATGCCAAGCTGCCATCTGACTTCTGCCCTGTTATGTTTCTGGATGAAAGCTCAATCCTCTCCCTTAAACCTTCTCTTTAAGGTCTAATGTGCCAAATTCTTGCAGCTCTTTTCTAGTAAAAGCCTTATTTGTTTGGTGCAAAAGCCATACTTGAATATTAATATACCTACAGCAAATCAAGGCACATGTGGGTGTAAATCTGTTCTGACAAATTTCTTTAAATTGAGACCTGTTTTATTTGAGATTCATTAATTTCATCATTTTGGTAGGTTGACTTAAAATTATTGGACCCTTAATTACTATACTGTTCTCTGGGTGGCGCATGTACAAGTAGAAATTCCATAGTAGTGGAATTGTATCACACATCAGATTTCACCAAATTAAACAGGGTTCATTATATTATTTTGAGAATCCCAGACATACTGATAAAGTTCCCTGACCTCTCAGTAGTGGCCAACATGTCTCACTTTGACATTACTAACATCCCCTTCAACTTCAAGTAAAGCCTACCAGCATGAAAATTCTGTAATCAGGAATACCGGGAAATTGTGTGCATCCCTTTCCAGAGTATCCTTCCTTGCCAGTCATGCACAGACTCTTACATATGCTCCAGGTGGCACTGGGGTGCACTGTCATTAATTCCCACATACCACACACGCGCGTGTAGCATTGTGCTTAAAACTTAGTGTTCACCATACCCACATGTCCTTGATGCATTATTTTCAGCACTTCTGCCATCACAGAGTGAAAAATGACTACTGGTCTTTCACAATACACATATTGCGAGTAAAACAGGTCAGTATGGCTGTGATGCTTTTGGCTGAGATATACAGATAACCTGTAATTTGTGATCATTGTCTGTATTCTGTATTGGTATGAATAATATAGGTGCTTCCTGATGTTAAGACCATAAGAAGCACTCTTCACTGTGGACCATTCATAATGGCAACCAAGACAGCATCAGCAGTGAGTACTATACTCCCATTTTATAGAATCTTGAAATATTATACACTGACAGCAGTCTTGCCACCTTGTGTAATGCACACATTTTTCAGGATTGCAAATATCCTGCTACAGACTGGTCAACAACAGAAATTTTTGTTCAAACAAATTGGTGTAGTTATTAAGACAAAAAAAAATCAAGGCAAAACCCTCGGTTACACAAGGCAGTTATCAGCAGTCAGCTGCATAACATGAACATGTTTTTGTTATTTATATTTATTATAAAATACTATTTTCATTTGATCTGATTTTCTGTAGTCTATCAAGAAAGATATTTTTTTCGGTATGTCCATGTGTGTGAATCTGCTTTCTTCCTTACTTACTCACTCCATGGTGCAGAGTCCTTCTTGAGAAGCTAACTGGTTCGCAGCTAGTCAAGAAATTCCCCGCACTTCACGGAACCTGAAGGTTCATTACCGCACTCACAAGCATCCGCCACCTGTCTCTATCCTGGGCCCACCCAATCCAGTCCATATACCCACATCCCACCTCCTGGAGATCCGTCCTAATATTATCCACCCATTTACTACTAGGTCTCCCCAGTGGACTCTTTCCCTCCGGTTTCCTCACCAAGCCCCTATACACCCCCCTCTCCTCACCCATACGCGCGAAACACTTATGTTAAGAAACATGCACATGCGGGATGCCTGCTTTCTTCCTACATATATATATATATATATAAAAATAAACACACACACTCATACATTCATACATACATTACATGTAAGTGACTTGTCTGCATTCACTAAGGATGTAATGCAGTTTGGGGATCATACAACCTGTGTTTGTAATCCTTATGCAGCAGATTCATATCCTGATTTAAAAATTCTTCTTTGTCAAGTTTAATTTAATACTTACAAACTTGTGCATGCTTAAACCAGAAGAGCACAGTTGATGTGGCGACTAGGCTGTTACTTGTACAACTGAGGAATTGTACATTCCTAGTACAAGCAAGAGATTTTTGTTTTCTTCAGAGTTCAGAGCTCTGGGACCCCACCCGGCATTCCTGGTGGTAAAAAGGGTCTTAAGGAGTGGGCAAGTTTTAAGCATTTAAATTTAGAGGATTGTTAATCACAATACGCTCAACTCAGTTTTCATTTGGTAAACAGCTTCCAGAAGTTGTGCCAGGTTACTTATCATTTTACATTGCATTTCTATAGAAAATAGTAATGAACTGCAACAGTGCATTTTTATAGAAATCCATGATGGTGGACCTGATTAATACGTACAGGTTGCAACATACCAGACTTAATCTCCAATACTGGGATAATATTTTAAAATGCAGTGTCATACATGTCCAACATGCATATCAGTTTGGTTTGGTTTATTTGTTCATCCATTCAGTCACACATGTAACACTGGACACGTCAACTACACATTACATTTATATAGTACAACACAAAATTTAAAGACCGACTGGAAGTGGAATCTGTCTCTACATCTAGAAATATGTGTACTTACATAAATATACCTAAGAGTTAAGAATTCAAATTAAAAGTAATAATATAGAATAGTACTGAGTAAGATTATTTAAAAAGTTTACTTTTAAAATTATTACATTAAGCCAAGATCTCTACTGGAATTCCAAGTGTGGACCTATCTGATATGGGTTTTGTTAAATATTAACCACACATAGAACATCATTACACTTAAACATAAAACTATGCAAATATGGCAGTTGCTGTATCTATAAACATAAAACTATGCAAATATGGCAGTTGCTGTATCTATTGGATTCCAAACTGCCTACACACTTAACTGAAATAGTATCACTTCAAAAATATGTTCCACATATGTTACATAACTGTAAAATAGCACTGTCTGCAGACACTAAAATGCATATGCTGTCCAATCAATAACAGCAGTGTGATATTTCGCCTTCAGTTCATTCAGAAGACTGCAAAGAGTTTTTAAACAGTACTTATCTGTTTACCTTTGGTGGGTGGATAAGGAAGCCTATTTGGGGTGTAGAGATAACACAATCCAAGCATTGTGATAAGGGATTATCAGAACTGTAACAGACATGATGGACTGAATCTGAGTGTTGTGTGAGCTACAAGAATCGCGATGTGGCCATACTATGAACCCGAAAGTAGTGTTTTACCTCCCGAATTAAACAGGAGGTAAGTATGTTAGTTGAGATAACATGTTATCAAAGTGTAATCTTGTTATTTTGAAACACACTACTCGGGACAAGTCCGCAAACGAAACCGCGTTCACAATTACACTGCCAGAGAACAATCCGCAGTAACACCCGGCGAAAATAGACTAGGAACAAAATATGAATACAATATATTTCAATACCGTAGTGTGAAAGAAGATGTTACACGATACCTTGCATCTGTAAACCTGCACAGTGGCAAAGTTGTGTAACTTTGCTTTGGGTAGGTACTACGTTAATGGATGACATCACCTTTTAATATAATGCTTATCATTTATAACTGCTAAGCGTGTCTTATAAAAATGGTATAGGGCCAGTAAATGAAGGCTTGAACAATGTAAAGCATAACACCATTTGACAACATCCACGTCTTTATCCGTAGCTACGTCACTGTAGTTAGCAGCCATCTTAGAGTGTGTGTCGGTGGGGTTGGTTAGCTGAGGCTGGTGGAATGAATTTCGGTTGCTTTTCGTAAAATTTATTAATATTTATCACTTGCAAGGTCGCATTTAAGGTTGGAACAGGTATTGTTAATATTTTTACGCACAGGGCATGCTTTATGGTTACTGTATCTAATTTTTTATCTGTATGGAAATGTCAAGTGTTTGGTTCAGGTGACATGGCTGTGAAAAAGTGCTAGGAAAAAAAAAAGAGTACCCAAACACTTCTAGAAGGACTTTTAACCGATGTTCGGGTTTTGAGTCATGCTGCGTGTTATGTGAAGAGCATGTTGTTTAAATTTTATAAGAAAGGCCTTTCATTTTAAATGGAGAAAGAACGTGCGCTTTGAAGTTCCTGTGTACCAGAGTAGCATTATGAATCCATCCCATGTGTTCCCTTAACAGTGTTTTTCTGCACAGCGTTATTCCGTGTTCCCTACTGATCTTTGTTTTCTGCATAACCATATTCCGTGTTGCGTAAGTCGTCTTGTCTGCATAACCGTATTCCATTGTGTAAGTTCTCCTATCAGTATTGTGTCTTAACCCTGAACCTTTCATGTTATATTTAGGAATCGCACACCAGTTTCTGCTGTTTACCACATTATCCGAACGAATCTCTCATCATTTGTACACGTATTGAAGAGGAAACATGAACCCCTCTGATCATGGGTAATAAAACATTGACATATCAGATATAATTCTTTATTTGTTGGGTGGTGGTATATGGGAATAGTTGGTAGTTAGGGGTTGTTTCTCGTGTCTTTCTGTAAGTTCTACTGAAATACTTTGATGCACATGCAAAGTTTTCGTACTGTATTTCACTTTTCTTTTCTCAAATGCATGGGATTTAAACTGATGTAATTTTGATTTATAGTAACTAATCTGTGTGGCTGGCAGTGAAGTAAATTTGACTCTTACAATGTAATGCAAGTTTAAGTTCATGTTAACAACTTAACACATTAAAAATATAAACCTCCGTTTTTGAGTTTCTCATATTTGATATATATCTTACATTGAAGTTTTAACGCAGAACATTTTAGCGTGTAGATATGTTTCATATTTCACAACTAATGGAGAATTTGCAGTAATGTATGAGTTTTTAAGTGACCTGCTTTACATGCAAAATTTCAGGTAGTTCTTAGTGTTGCTATACCCATGTTTTCTGTTAACAGTTGACTTGTACTCTTTCAACATTTTTGTTAATGTAGTTTCAAGAGTTGATATTTGTCTGAGTCAGTGCCACCACACTATAAATCCATCTCATTCTTATTTTAAGTGTGTTATTTAATGACAGCATAAGTTGCTAATATTGAATAGTGTTAGTACTTGATGAATGAATGAGTATGGAGCATTGGTGGCATAATATTGATAAGGGAAAACTGAAGTACTTGGAGAAAAACTTGTCTCACTACCACTGTATCCACAACTAATCTCTTATGGACTGGCCAGGGTTTGAACCAGGGCCCCCTGAACCATGGCACAGCCATAAATCTGTCTTTTTAAGATATTTTTCTAATGAATAATAGCGTAGGGTGTTAGTTTGTTAATGGACAGTTTGTGATGTACAGCTGGAAACAGTTATTAAAAGAGCAGTTTATTTTTTATGTAGAACATACAGGTTTTTGTAGTATACTGAAAATGAATGTAAAAATAACCAGTTCTTTTGACTCAGTAATGGCATTCTAAATATGATGTAAATTAGGCACTCAGTACCTACACGTGATCAGTTTATTGGAATGTTTACAACAGTATATAGTGGGCAGATTTATGTCTATCTTTTCCTTGTACTATCGTGCAAATACTATGATTTTAGTGTCTGAAATTTGTATTGTAGGACATCTCATAAGTAGCGTCATATTTTATGTTCATTTTTGGGGAAATAAAAAACTTTTACAAAATATCTTTTGGATTCCCATTTGCAATCTGGAAACACAAAAATTAAACTATACAGAACTATAGTTTTGCCTGTTGTTTTGTATGGATTGTGAAACTCAATCTGTCACATTAAGGGAAGAACACAGGCTGAAGGTGTTCGGACATAAGACATGAGAAGTAACAGAAGAATGGAGAAAATTGTGTAATGGGGAGCTTCATGATTTGTACCCCTCACCAAATATGATTCAGGTGATCAAATCTGGGAGAATGAGAGGTGGGGAATGTGGAATATATGGGAGAGCAAAGAAATGAATAAGGAGTTTTGGTAGGGAAGCCAGAAAGAAGGAGCCACTGAAAAGACCTGGGTGTAGGTGGGGGGATGATATTAAATGAATTTAAAGAAATAAATCAGGTGGCATGGACTGGATACACCAGGTGCAAGATAGGGAATAATGGCAGGAAATTGTGAACATGGTAGTGAACCTTCTGGTTCCTAGAAATGCATAAACTTTCTCAACTTGCTGAGGAACTGTTGGTTTTTTTATGTAGAACTCTACTGTATGGTGTTATTAGTTATTAGAATGTCATGAAAATGAGAATTATTTATAATGGGACTCACATATAATGAAGGAATGTCATTCAGTCTTGGACTACTAATGGGGAAATTATTTCAGAATTATGTGAGTGTTTTTTTTATCTGCAGTAAATGACATTGTGAATAGCATTTTACCAGAGAGTGATTTAACTCACTGAAAAAAGAGTAATTAATATATATATATATATATGTATGTATCCCCCCCCCTTTTAAATACTGGGTTAGTGACACTCCAATTTTCATAGTGTAGAAGCACGTTTGGCACAGAATTTTTCTTCTTCTGATGCAAGATCCTTGACTGTTCAGTATCTTCATATTCATGGTATCTTATGAATTTCCTTCTACCCTAGACTTCTGTGTAATTATGCATGTCTGGTACAGTGTACAAACAGAATCAGTGCATTTTCTTGTAGTGAATTTTGTGATTGGCTAAACATATTCAAACAAGTTGAAGTAATTACTAGTTATGGATGTGATGTCTGTCAGCAATTGCAGAAATTTACTTTATCATTTCAGAGCTTATTGTGTTGTGATTTTTATCCCTTCCCATGCTGCTAAAAATTACCTGATGCCTAATTCCTCCTTATTTTTTGTTTTAGCCAGAGTCTAAAATATTGTTAAAGTGAAGTAAAGCGAAATTGTTCCTGTGTATGTGGTGAAGGTGTACAGAGGGAGTAGAGGTATTGCTGTCTTCATTCCTAACCTTTGTGGTTAGACAGTACACTGCATAAAGGTGATGGAAGCCTAGGTTACATGTGTCAGCATTTTTTTTAAAAGAAGTCATTTACAGATAATTCGTACTCATAATTGGGATTCATCTGTTTGGGTTGCTTTAAAAATATGTATTTCTAAAGTACTTAACGTTATGTAAACATGGCATTTAAATACTGCTGTACATAGCAGAGCTTGAGGGTTTACCAGCCATTGCTGAGGTCTGTACAGAGCTTTACTTCCACTTACATTTGTTTTTATGGCGTAATACTTAGGCACAGGGAAATTTTATCCTTCCTATTTTCATAAATTAGGGATTTTGATCAGCATTTTATTCAGGTTATTTTTGTAAATGTTGCTTATTGAGTGATAAAATTTAATACATGCAGATAACATTTCTGCATTTCCTACAAGAATATTTTCTCAACTTGTGCACTTCAGCGCCATTGTTCTTCTTGTGAAAGGAGATGGTTGAGTGGATAGCACTTTTGCCCTTTTATTTGGTAGGTCCTGGTTGAAAGCTGAATTTTTGTGGCCACAGTCTGTCCATACAGATTCTGGCATAGTATTGAAACCATGACAACTTCTTTTCATATCTTTACAGTTCATTGCTAATCTTTATATCATATGACATGTGATATGAAATACTTAGTGTCATTAAATAAACCACAAATAAATGTCTCCTTCTTAGAATTTGTAGACCACTATTACAAATTTGTTTCATTGTGAGCAGATAAAATTTAAGTACCTCCTGTTGAATTAGCTGTTGAAAGTACTGTTTTGCAGAGTTTTGATGATATTTGAATTCATAGACTTTTGGAGTTTTTCCATTGTGGGAATTGAAATATAATATAAGGCATTATGGGGACAGATCAGTCCAGAAAAAGTAAAAAAAGTTTGAGTTCAAGTAACTGTTTAAAGTATTTACATGGTAGCTACAGGGTGTTGTGTGGTACAGATACCAGCAAACTTATCAAAGTCACACATCTGCTCGTGCATTGTATGTTTCTGTTTGTGTCTTCCTAGCAAAAGAAACTCAGGTAATTATACTGGAGCTATTGTTTGAGCCAATTTTTTTGCTATCCTTCAATATGCCACACTGTCTGCAAACTTTACTACCAAGGCACTTTGTGTATACGTAAAATGAATGATAGTGTAGGAGTCTTACATGTTATGCCTTAAAATATGAAAATGGAAGTGCCATTACTCCTTCATGTGGACCCCATTCTTATGTTTTGGTAAAGTCTGATCAATTCTGTTGAAAGTGATTGGATTTGATCATAAACTGAAGACAGTATATGTAAGCATCCTTACATATCTGCATAGAATTTTGGTCAACGAAAAGTTCAGGAAGTGACTGCTTTGAAAACTCACACAGAGATATTAAGATAATATAAAGTTGGTTCTTAAGGTTGTAGGTGTGGGTGAAATTGACCAGTGTGTATTGATTCAATATAAGGGACTGACTGACTCATTTACTCAAATATGGGATCTTGTTTAGCAGTATTGAACCATGTCTTCTACTTCCAGTGTTCATTGGGTCAAAGAAAATATGTGTTTGGCGTAGTCCTCAAGAGCATATGCTCCTTTGTTCAATTAAATAAAATTGGGCCTGTGATATATTCTTACAAGTTTGTGTGTGTTTCCTTTATATTTTTGAACCAGTTGACCCATGTTCTTGAAACTTAATGTGGTGTTAGCAACGTTACAATTTTTATTTCCTACAGTTAGTAATAACAGCACAGGGAGCATGTGAGCTAGAGATACAGGAAACACAAATTCTCCTATCTGAGGGCCATGAAATACCATATGGTAGTGTGATTTGGTTTTATTACCATAACCAATGAACCACTGAAGTTATGCGTGTGAAGTTGTTTAGGGAGATAAAACATAAATATGCCTATACTTTGTGTGTGATGTCTGGTTCGCACATCGGTAGTTACAAACATAGCAGTGATGTTAATCTCTTATCTTTGAGGTTATGTCCATCACACTTAATATGTACAGAATCTTTACCAATGTTACTTGTCCTTGTGTAAGATAAAATACAGTAGCAGTAATAAAATGGAAATTACATAATAGAACTAGAAACTTGTGCAATAAGAAGTAGGCTTTATGAGTTTTATTAATGACTCTTATCTCATAGGCAAATAAATGTCTATGGCTGGCTGGAATTGTAACAGGGGATTTCTGTGCTATGTAGTATACAGGAGCTGTACAATGAATGTGAAGATTATGTAATTTGATTTTATCAACATTGTTTCCGTAAAAACTGAAAATATAATGTTTCTCTCTGCAGGTCATTCTTTAAAACTGAAATAACCAAACTTGTTCTCTTTATCCCTTGCTTGGGCATGCATACATGTCCAACAATGCAGTAAAAGTGAGACAGTATTATATACATATAAAAGTCTTGTCCAAGATTCTGAAGATGGTGCCATGACTTTTTTCTGTAATATTCAAGACCATATTAAGAATAACTTTTAAAGTATTCATGTGTTACCTTATTTGCCCAAATAAATATAATGCTTATATTTTCCCTTGAATTTTTTTTTTTTTTAAGTATTTATTTTGAGCAATTTGCATTCTTGTTGAGTGCTTTTTGTATTTGTTCCCTTTACCTCTATATGTAGAATTGTTCCTGAAGTATACAAACTGATTCCAGGTTCAATCCAGCCTTCAACATGGCAGCAATTAAACAAGTTATTAATGACGCTGTGGAAAGGGGTAAGTAGAGCATTTACATTGCTTATCAGAAGCAAATTTGGAGATGATGCAGATCATAGAAGTACTTCCTTTTGCTGAAGGTAGCAGAACTTAATTTTTGAAACTGACACTTGTTTGTAATTTTGTCACATAGTTTAATATGGTTTTAAGCACTGAACATTGACCATTACAGTTTTTAAAATTTAAATGTGGATTATGACAAATTTGTGACTAACCATCAGAGTTATGGGACAACCATGGTGTTAGACATCTGCAGCTGTAGGTTGAGATTTTTTGTACAAAACATGGAAAGTATGTGAATAAAGGAAAGTGTTTGTTTGACAGTACCAGAAATTAGATTTGCCTGTTTACCAAGTAAGTGCAAAATAGGTGATTTATAAAGTGGGTAAGGCAAATTTTATGATGTTAACTAAACAGAAGTGTGACTTCTTTGTGTAGTGAGGATGCCTACTCCGATGCGGTTAAGGGATTTAATCAGACAGATACGAGCCGCACGGACAGCAGCAGAGGAACGTGCTGTAATAAACAAAGAGTGTGCTTATATCCGTTCAACATTTCGTGAAGAAGATAGTCTCTGGCGATGTCGGAATATTGCCAAACTGCTGTACATACATATGCTTGGGTGAGAAAATTTAATTAAACACAATGAAAGAGCTTGATTTGTAATCATGGTTGGTGTTGGTTGAAACTGGGGATCTTACATAGTTAAGCTAGTGTAGGTTGGCTTAGTCTGGCAGCTGCTGCTGCTGAAACTTGACCAATCATGCCATCCCTACCACCATTATCCCCATTTTCTTTATCATCCAAGTACAATCACATGAATGTCATCTGTAGGGGTGGAGGGGCTGGCAGGATAAAAGGTTCATGAGACTATAAATGAAGTTTGTTTGATCCACTGGGCTTCTTTGTAGACGAATGTGGGTTTTATGTTGTGACTAGGCCATGTTTATGCTTCAGGTATCCAGCACACTTTGGCCAGCTAGAATGCCTGAAGTTGATAGCTTCTCCACGATTCACTGACAAACGTATTGGATACTTGGGTGCCATGTTGTTGTTGGATGAACGCCAGGATGTTCACCTGCTCATCACAAACTGCTTAAAGAAGTGAGTTATATTTCTGTACCAGAATTAACACAATTCTTGTCAAGTAAAAAATCGTAAATGTAAATTTATTGCTGTTGGGTTGAAATTGGTACTGAACAGACAAGTTACAGAATTTTTTTGGTAAACCCATTATGTACAGGCTGTTTTAGGGCTGTTACACAATGTCAACACAAAGAATATGTCTTGCTGTGACAACATTAATAGAAGTAGGAATTGTGACTGATATCAAAATGTTAATGCTTTCTGCTAAAAATAATACAAATTGAGAAATAGTATCTTCCACCTGATCCCCAGCACTGTAATACACCACATTAATACTGTGTGCACTGTGCTTGATTCATTGCATAGTCATTGGAGTTTCAATTAGCAGTTTGAATTATTTCTGTCACTTATGATAATGCTCTTCAAACTATTGTATTTGACTTATGAGTTCATACAGTGATGGTCATTGCATTAACCACTTGCGTGTATAATATAAATCAAGTAACAGACAGTCCCATAATGGGGCTGCATTAGAATATTAGCTTAATTTGCTTGTGTTAATCCACTGACCCTTCTTACTGTTATAGTGATCTGAACAGTTCAACACAGTTTGTCGTTGGTCTTGCACTTTGTACGTTGGGTGCCATTGCATCGCCTGAAATGTCTCGCGATCTTGCCTCTGAAGTTGAACGGCTAATGAAGTCACCAAATGCATACATCCGCAAAAAAGCTGCATTATGTGCATTTCGCATAATACGCAAAGTTCCAGAATTAATGGAGATTTTTCTCCCGGCAACACGGTCATTACTCTCAGAGAAAAATCATGGTGAGTCATCCAGTTTTATGTAGTTAAATAGTTAATTCTATGTAATTTTTTTTTAATTCTACAAGTTACATTTATCATTATTATTAAAAAGGGAAGAGAGTTTGTTTGCTGAAGTGAATTTCAGTTCTAACATCTGAAGTGCTGGCATCATAATTTGGATAGGTTTTTGTCCTCATTATTACCTCTTGTGTAGTTTTTGTTTAGTTACATAGTGCTTGATTCTGTTTCTCAGGCAGAATGCTATATTTTAGGTAGGGCAAATTCTAAATTGTGTGCCACATTGCATTTGAAAGGGCTTAAATAATTTGGTAAGAACAAGCTTTTACTGTGTACATTTATCCCAGGCATGTTATACTTGTTGAGGAGCACGTGTGACACAGTGAGCTAAGAGATATGAGGTTGGATGGCAAAATTTAAAAATAAGAGAGAAGGTATTAATACTGTGCCGGGGTGCTGATAAGTCCTTAGCCTGACCAGGAAGGAAACAAGCTCAGAAGCATGTCAGGGACATGTGTGATTTCAACAACATGGAGACGCGAGCTGTCATCAAGGACCCCCCCCCCTGCAAGGCAAGGTGACGCAGGAAACTCCACCCATTCGGACAGCAACATTAGCCTGTTTT